>Ga0209913_1000016_pt1 | contig 241698 bp, 252 predicted proteins | sample PersoiDNA2013203_FD_185805 | JGI IMG/M metagenome (GOLD analysis project Ga0209913, IMG submission 185805) | Permafrost soil microbial communities from the Arctic, to analyse light accelerated degradation of dissolved organic matter (DOM) -... | ecosystem: Environmental > Terrestrial > Soil >... | reverse complement strand
CGAATGGATTCAGGGCTCGATGTACCTGGACCAGCCCAACGCGCTGGTGCATGAGTACATCCAGCGCATGATGGCCTGGCTGCTGTTTGTGGAGCCGGACACGGTACCGAAGCGCCAGGCCATGCAGCTCGGACTGGGCGCCGGCTCGCTCACCAAGTTTTGCGCCAAGGAGCTGCGCATGAAAACCGTCGCCATCGAGCTCAACCCGCAGGTGTTGGTGGCTTGCCGCGGCTGGTTCAAGCTGCCCGCCGACAACGCCCGCATGCAGGTGGTGCTGGCCGACGCCGCACTTGAAATCCAAAACCCCAAGTGGTGGGGCACGGTGGACGCGCTGCAGGTTGATTTGTACGACCATGAAGCGGCGGCGCCGGTGCTCGACAGCTTGCCGTTTTACAACCACTGCAAGCGCCTGCTGACCCCGGAAGGCTGCATGACCGTCAATCTGTTTGGCCGGGCATCGAGCTTTACGCGTAGCGTCGAAAAAATTTCGGCGGCTTTCGGAGCGGATGCGGTGTGGGCCTTCAAACCCACGCGCGAAGGCAATACCGTGGTGCTGGCCCAGTGCACGCCCAACCGACCCAAGCGCGAGGTGCTGGAGGCCCGGGCCGAGATCATTCAGACCCAATGGGGCCTGCCCGCAGCCAAATGGGTGCGCGTTTTCAAACCGATGCTGAAATGAACAGCGCCTCGAAGCCCAAGCCAGCCCTTCGAACGTCGTACAGCGGACCGCTGGACTGGCGTCGGCTGGTGGCGTGGCTTCACAGTGATGGCGTGATCAGCGCTGAGGAGGCGCAACGCATCACGGCGCGCTGCGCCCAGGCCGAGAGCGTGCAGCACCCCTTGGTGCGCCTGGCCAGTGTGTCGGTACGCCGTGCCGATGATGGCAAGGCGCTGGACATCGAACTGCTGACCCAGTGGCTGGCCGGGCGCGCCGGCTTGGACTATTTGCGCATTGACCCGCTCAAGGTGGATGTGGGCAAAGTGGCCGACACCATGAGTGCGGCCTATGCCGAGCGCCACAAGATATTGCCGGTGCAGGTCACGCCCACCGAAATTGTGGTGGCCACCGCCGAACCTTTCATGACGGATTGGCTGGCTGAAGTGGAGCGGCAGTCGCGCCGCAGCGTGCGCCGGGTGGTGGCCAGTCCGCAGGATATTCACCGTTACACCGCAGAATTCTTTGCTCTCGCCAAGTCGGTGCGTGCCGCCAACAAGGCCGGTGGCAACGCCGGGGGCGCCAGCTTCGAGCAGTTGGTGGAACTGGGCAAGACCAGCAAGCAGCTTGATGCCAATGACCAGAGCGTGGTGCAGGTGGTGGACTGGCTCTGGCAATACGCGTTTGACCAGCGCGCCAGCGACATTCACCTGGAGCCGCGACGCGAGCAGGGCGTGATCCGCTTTCGCATTGACGGTGTGTTGCATCCGGTGTACCAGATGCCGATGGGCGTGCTCACTGCCATGACGGCGCGCATCAAGTTGCTGGGCCGCATGGATGTGGTGGAACGCCGCCGTCCGCAAGACGGCCGCATCAAGACCCGCAATCCGCGTGGCGATGAAATCGAGATGCGGATTTCGACGCTGCCCACCGCTTTTGGCGAGAAGATGGTGATGCGGATCTTCGACCCGGACACCACCGTCAAGGACCTCGATGCACTTGGTTTTTCCGCGCACGATGCGCAGCGTTGGGAGGCTTTGGTCAAGCGGCCTAACGGCATCATTCTGGTCACCGGACCAACCGGGTCGGGCAAGACCACGACCTTGTATTCGACCCTGAAGCGCATTGCCACTGAAGAGGTCAACGTCAGCACGGTCGAAGACCCGATCGAAATGATCGAACCGTCGTTCAACCAGACCCAGGTGCAGCTGCAGCTGGATTTTGGTTTTCCGGAAGGCCTGCGCGCCCTGATGCGGCAAGATCCCGACATCATCATGGTGGGTGAAATCCGCGACAGCCAAACCGCCGAGATGGCGGTGCAGGCCGCGCTCACCGGCCATCTGGTGTTCTCCACCCTGCACACCAACGACGCGCCGTCAGCGGTGACGCGTTTGATGGAGCTGGGTGTGCCGTCCTACCTGATCAATGCCACGCTGCTGGGCGTGCTGGCGCAACGCCTGGTGCGCACCTTGTGCCCGCACTGCAAGGTGCCCGACCCGGCCGCCACGCGCGAGGCGCTGGCCGGGGTGGTCAAGCCGTGGCAGATCAACGGCGGCTACAAACCGTTCAAACCGGTCGGCTGTGTCGATTGCCGCATGACCGGCTTCATGGGCCGCATGGGGCTGTATGAGTTGCTGGTCGTCAGCGAGGCCTTCAAGGAACAAGTCAACCGGGAGCCCAACGCCGATGCACTCAAACGCCAGGCCGTGCTTGATGGCATGCGCCCGCTGCGGCTGGCCGGCGCCTTGCGTGTGGCCGAAGGCTTGACGGTGCTGGAAGAAGTCCTCTCAAGCACGCCACCTTTAACCTGATTCTGACCTGAGGCAGCAGTTCCGCAGGTGCGCAGTCGCATGTGAAAATGTTTTGAGGTAATTTTTGATGAAAGTTAAAAGTCAGCAAGACTTCTTCTCCGGTCTCCTGTTCACGGTGGTGGGCATGGCCTTCGCCTGGGGGGCCACCGATTACAAGATCGGCGATAGCGCCCGCATGGGGCCGGGCTATTTCCCCTTGCTGCTGGGTGTGTTGCTGGCGCTGCTGGGCACCGTCATGACATTCAAGGCCCTGGTGATTGAAACGCCAGAGGGAGAAAAGGTGGGCCGCTTTGCCTGGCGGCCGCTGGTGTTCATCATCGCGGCCAATCTGGTGTTCGGTGTTGCGCTGGGCGGCTTGCCGAGCCTGAAAGTGCCGGCGCTGGGCTTGATCGTCGGCATTTACGCGCTGACCTTTATGGCCAGCCTGGCCGGTGACCGCTTCAAGGCCAAAGAAGCTGCCGTGCTGGCCACGGTGTTGGCTGTGCTGAGCTACCTGGCCTTTGTGCTGGTGCTCAAACTGCAGTTTGTGGTGTGGCCCGCGTTGACGGTTGGATCGTGATGGAGTTGATCAACCACCTGTCGCTCGGTTTCGGTGTCGCCTTCACACCGATCAACCTCATGTATGCCTTTGTCGGCTGTCTGCTGGGCACCTTGATTGGTGTGCTGCCGGGCATTGGGCCGCTGGCCACCATCGCCATGCTGTTGCCCGCCACCTACGGGCTACCCCCGGTGTCAGCGCTGATCATGCTGGCCGGTATTTATTACGGAGCCCAGTATGGCGGCTCCACCACGGCCATTCTGGTCAACCTGCCGGGTGAGGCGTCGTCGGTGGTCACGGTGATTGACGGCTACCAGATGGCGCGCCAGGGCCGCGCCGGCCCGGCATTGGCGGCGGCTGGACTGGGCTCTTTTTTTGCCGGCTGTGTCGGCACGCTGGTGCTCGCCGCCTTTGCCGTCCCCTTGACCGAGCTCGCCTTTATGTTTGGCGCGGCCGAATATTTTTCATTGATGGTGTTGGGGCTGATTGGCGCCGTGGTGCTGGCCTCGGGCTCGCTGCTCAAGGCATTTGGCATGATTTTGCTGGGTTTGCTGCTGGGCATGGTAGGCACCGATGTCAACTCGGGGGTGGCGCGCTTCAGCTTTGACATTCCGGAGTTGACCGACGGCATCGGTTTCATCGTGATTGCCATGGGCCTGTTTGGTTATGGCGAGATCATCAGCAACCTGGGCAAACATGAGAGCGAGCGTGAAGTATTTATCGCCCGTGTGCAAGGCTTGCTGCCAAGCCGGCAGGACTTCAAGCGCATGTTGCCGGCGGTCTTGCGTGGCACGGCCCTGGGCTCATTGTTGGGTATTTTGCCGGGCGGTGGCGCGGTGATGGCGGCGTTTGCCGCCTACACGCTCGAGAAGAAAACCAGCTTGCAGCCGGGTGAAGTGCCATTTGGCCAAGGCAATATCCGGGGCGTGGCCGCGCCGGAGTCGGCCAACAACGCGGCCGCGCAAACCTCCTTCATCCCCTTGCTGACCTTGGGTATTCCACCCAACGCGGTGATGGCTTTGATGGTGGGCGCCATGACCATCCACAACATCCAGCCCGGCCCGCAGGTGATGACCAGCAACCCGGAGCTGTTTTGGGGTTTGATTGCGTCCATGTGGATCGGCAATGCCATGTTGATTGTGTTGAACCTGCCGCTGATTGGCATCTGGATCAAGCTGCTGAGCGTGCCGTACCGCTGGCTGTTTCCGGCCATCGTGCTGTTTTGCGCGATCGGGGTTTATTCCACCAACAACAGCACCTGGGACGTCTGGATGGTGGGCTTGTTTGGGGTCATTGGCTATGTGTTCATCAAGCTTGGCATGGAGCCGGCGCCGCTGCTGTTGGGTTTCATTCTGGGGCCGATGATGGAAGAAAACCTGCGCCGTGCACTGTTGCTGTCGCGCGGTGACTGGAGCGTCTTGCTGACGCGCCCCCTGTCGGCGAGCCTGTTGGCGCTGGCGGCGCTGTTGCTGCTGACGGTGCTGCTGCCGTCGATCAAAAAGAAGCGCGAAGAAGCGTTTGTCGAGGCCTGAACTCAATCGCCGCAAGGAAGTCCCATGCCACTCAAAACACATCTGCAATTGCGTTTGCCCCAGCACCCGCAACGCGCCGCCCTGCACAACGAGGTTCACGCCCGCCCGCCGCAGGCGCTGGCTGCGCCCCTGGCGATCTCCCATGTGGTCATGCTGTGCGACGGGGCGCAGCGCGATGCCAGTCGCGCTCATGTGTCAGCGCTGCTGCGCGACCACCACCTGCCGCTGCCTGATCCGCAGTCCAGTCATTTCCGGATGGACCTCGGCCCGTTCCACATTCGCTGGGAGCTGCACACCGAGTTTGTCACCTGGACCTTCATGTGCCCGCTGTCCACCGCCCGTTTGGGCGAGATCGAGCCCGCGCTGGCCCTGGCCGCCGTGCCGCAAGACTGGTTGACGGGTTTGCCGGGACAGTGTTTGTGCAGCTTGCACCTGTGGGTGGTTTCAAACCATACGCTGGGCACGTCGGCGCTGGTGAAACAGGTGCTGCAGGAAGATACGTTGCTGGCCTCCAGCGTGGCCGGTGGTGGCGGTGAGGTCTACACCGACTTTGCCATGCATGCTGATGGCTTTTCACGCATGGTGCTGCTGGTGGGCAACTTGTCGCCGCGCCGACTGGGCCGTTTGGTACAGCGCCTGCTGGAGATTGAAACCTACCGCATGGCGGCTTTGCTGGGCTTGCCCACGGCGAGCGAGGCGTCGGTCATGTTGTCCAGCGCCGAGCGTGAGCTGGTCGAGCTCGCCAGCGCCATTCGCAGTGCCAGCCCCGAGGATGAGCCGCTGCTGCTGGACCGCTTGACCAAGCTGGCCGGGCAGGTGGAGAGCCAGCACGCGGCCACGCATTCGCGTTTTTCGGCCAGCGCTGCTTATTTTGAGCTGGTGGATAAGCGCATCAGGGAAATCAACGAGTCGGCGTTACCCGGCATGCAGACCATCGGCGAATTCATGGACCGGCGCCTGACGCCTGCCCGCAGCACCTGCGAGTGGGCCAGCCGACGCCAGGAGGCGTTGTCGCAGCGGGTCTCGCGCATCAGCAATTTATTGCGCACGCGGGTCGAGATCGAACAGCAGCAAAGCAGTCAGGCCTTGCTGGCGACCATGAACCAGCGGCAAGACCTGCAACTTAAATTGCAGTCGACGGTGGAGGGGCTGTCGGTGGCGGCCATCACCTATTACATCGTCGGTCTGGTGAGTTACCTGGCCAAGGGTGCGGCCCAGCTGGGCTGGCCCTGGAGTGCCGAAAGCACGGCGGCTGCGGCTATTCCGGTGGTGGCGCTGGGGGTCTGGTGGTCGCTGCGCCGCTTGCACCACAAGGTGTTCAAAAACTGATCTGCACTGGCTCAGTGTGGTTCTCACAAATATATATAAATAATGGCTGTAGCGCCCGTATCCATTGTACAAGTAGCTCCTAAAAAAATAGCGTTTGGATTGTCGCTGGCGGTGCTGGGCGCGATTGCGTTCAGCGGCAAGGCGATCATCGTCAAGCTGGCCTACCGCTATGGGGTGGACGCGGTCACGCTGATCATGTACCGCATGCTGTTTGCGCTGCCTATTTTTGCGTTGATGGCCTGGTGGGCCAGTCGCGGCAAGGCGGCGCCGACGCGCCAGGACTGGCGAGGCATTCTGGGCTTGGGTGTGACCGGCTATTACCTGGCCAGTTTTCTTGACTTTGCCGGTCTGGCCTATATCAGCGCCTCGCTGGAGCGGCTGATCTTGTACCTGAACCCGACGCTGGTGCTGCTGCTGGGACTGCTGCTGTACCAGCGCCATATCCAGCGTGCGCAGGGCTGGGGCATGCTGATCAGCTATTGCGGGGTGCTGCTGGTGTTTGGTCATGAGATCCAGTTTCTGGGCAGTGACGCGGCGTTGGGGGCCTTGCTGGTTTTTCTCAGTGCGGTCAGCTATGCCTTGTATATGACGTTCAGTGGCGAGCTGGTGCAGCGGCTGGGCTCCTTGCGCCTGGTCGGGCTGGCCACCACCGTGGCCTGCCTGTTGTGCATTGGCCAGTTTGTGCTGCTGCGCCCCTGGAGCGCCGCGCTGGTGGCGCCCGAGGTGATCTGGCTCTCGGTCCTCAACGCCACGCTGTGCACGGCGGCGCCGGTGCTGATGGTGATGATGGCGATTGAGCGCATTGGTCCCAGTCTGGCGGCGCAGGCCGGCATGGTCGGCCCGATGTCCACCATTTTGATGGGGATCGTGGTGCTGGGCGAGCCGTTTACCGCCTGGGTGGCGGCGGGCACGGTGCTGGTGGTGGCGGGGATATTTGTCTTCAGTCGCAGCGGGCGCCCGGCATCGGTTTAAGGAGCCTCTTGTCAACCCATGGGCACATGGGGCGCTCGTTATTTGATCTGCTCATAGTGAGATTTCATGCGTGCTGTTGTTCGCACAGTGGTTCCTGTTATCACATCTTGGAACTTCATGTGAAGCTAGGTTCACATACCCATTCTGGCAACAGTGAGTTTCTTATACTGTGCACTCACGGACAGCCGGGCGGCTCAACTGCTCGTCTGCCAATTTGGGGTGGGTGTTAAGCCATTTGCCTGTCTGTTGGCCGGAAAATCTCCGGCAAGCGCCGTGCGAGGTTTCCTGCCGGGTGCTCCCAAGGCGCCGGGCAGGATGTCTCATTGATTTGGTTTCCAGAGCCAGCATGAAGGTCTGCTGCGCTAAAGCACGCAGATCATCGGGCTCGGGACTTGAAATCCACTGACACAACACGGACGCATACAGCAGAATGAAAACCAGCCAAGCCAAGTACCCCGGCATTCCCAACGTCATCCACGGCAACGGCGCGGTCGCCTACGTCATGAACCATGTCTGCGGCGGTGTTATTGGTTACCCCATCACGCCTTCGACCGAGATTGCCGAGATTTACGAGGCCTTCCGGGCCGAGGGCGGCGTCAATGTCTGGGGCAAACACCCGTTTTTCTTCGGTCCGGAGGGCGAGCATTCGGCGCAAAGCGGTGCCTTGGGGGCGGCGTTGACGGGCGGGCAGTTTATTTCCAATGCCTCGTCGAGCCAGGGCATTTTGTACGCGCTTGAATCGCATTACGTCACCGTCGGCAAAAAGGTCGGTGGCTTTGTGCTGCAGGTCGCCGCGCGCGTGGTGTCCAAACATTCGCTCAACGTCATGGCCGGTCATGACGACGTTTATGCACTGATGTCATCGGGCTACACCATTTTGTTCGGTGCCAACCCGCAGGAAGCGGCCGACCTGGCGGCAATTTCTTATCGCGTGGCCTCGCTTTCGCTGATCCCGGTCGCCAACGCCATGGACGGTTTTGCCACCAGCCACATGCTGTGTGAAGCGCTGATGCCCGAGCCCGCACTGCTGGCCGAGTATCTGGGCGACCCGGCTGGGCGCATCAAGGCACCGACGCTGGCACAGGAGATGCTCTACGGTGCCAAAGGCCGGGTGGCCCAGTTGCAGCAGTATCTGGCGCGCCATCAGGCTGACTTGACGGATGGCAATATGTCAAAGCTGACCAGTTTTCTTGACACCAACGCTGCTGAGGTCGAGCAAGACAACGCTGGCCAACTCGTCGCCAGGACGCTGGGTTGGCTGCCCGAAGAACTGCACGCTCAGTGGCAGCGCCAGTGGGTCAATGCCTTTGAGAAAGGCACGCGCCAATTGGTGCCCGCGCTGGTGGATGTGAACAACCCGGGGCTGACCGGCGCGGTGCAAAACCAGGCTGACTTTCAAGCCGGTGCCGTCGATCACCGCACCCACTTTGCCAACGCAGTGCCTGCCATCGTGCGCCAGGCGATGGACGAATACGCGGCACTTTCCGGGCGCCAGTACGCGCCGGTGCACACTTTTATGTGCATTGATGCCGAGACGGTGATGGTGGGCCTGGGCTCGGTCACGGACGACGTCGAAGCGGTGGTCAGCCACCTGCGCGGCTTGGGCCAGAAGGTGGGCCTGATCGCCGTTAAGCTGCTGCAGCCCTTCCCGGAAGGCCAGTTGGTCGCAGCGCTCCAGGGCAAAAAGGCCGTTACGGTGCTGGAACGCTCGGATCAGACGGCGCTCACCAGCCTGGTGACGCAGGCGCTGTTCAAGGCGCGTGAAAATGCCGCGCAACTGCGCCACCCCGGTATCCCGGCACTGAACGCCAGCCCGCTGCTGACCACGGCTATCTTTGGTCTGGGCGGCCATGACTTGCAACCGCGCCATTTGATTGCGGCTTTCAAGAACATGGCCGACGGCAACATGGCACCCTTGATTTATCTGGGCTCCCAGTTCTTCTCGCAGACCGCGTCGCCGCGTGTGGCTGAACTGCAGGCGCGCCTCAAGCTGGCTTACCCTGAAACCGAGCTGATGGCGCTTGAAACGCAAGCCAACCCGAAGCTGCTGCCCGATGCCGGCTTTCGGGTGCGCTTTCACTCGGTCGGCGGCTACGGCACGATTGCATCGGGCAAGCTGCTGACCGACATCCTGGCCGGTGTGCTGGAGATGCATTCCAAGTCGGCGCCCAAATATGGCTCCGAGAAGAGTGGGGCACCGACCAACTACTACATCACCCTGAGCCCGGAGCCGGTCAAGATCACCAACGCCGAACTGGAGGACGTGGAGGTCGTCATCGCCCCGGATCACAAGGTGTTCAGTCACACCAATCCGCTGCTCGGGCTGGTCGCGGGCGGCACCTTTATCCTGCAGTCGAATGCGAGCGCCGAAGAGGTCTGGCAAGAGCTGCCGGCCCAGGCGCGCAAAACCATCCGTGAGAGACAAATAAATTTCTTCATTGTGGATGCCTTTGCCGTGGCCAAAAAGCATGCGCCGACGCCAGAATTGGCCACTCGCATGATGGGCATTGCCTTTATCGGCGCTGTGGCCGGTCATGTCAGTCAGGTGGCAGCAGGCGCCGCCCCTGAGGTGATCCTGGAAAAAGTCCGCCAGCAGATCGCCAAGAAATTTGGGGGCAAGGGCGGTGCCGTGATGGATGGCAACATGGCGGTCATCCGCGAGGGCATTGAGGCGACGCAAAAAGTGGATTACGCGCTTGATGCGTTTGCGCGTATCGACGCCAGGCCCGCGCCGATTGCGATTCACGATGTATCGCTGTCGGCGTCCATGTGCCAGAGCGCAGGCAGCTCAAGCTGCGCGGGCATGTTTGACCGTGGCTATTACGACGACATGGTGCTCAACCCGTTCCGCGAAGGGGCGATTGGTGAAGCCCCGGTTCTGCCCGGCACTGGCTTGTTCATGCCGGCGGGTACCGCCAGCGCCAAGGACAAAGGGCTGTTTCGCCGCAGCGTGCCCGAGTTCAAGGCCGACTTGTGTACCGGTTGCATGGAGTGCGCGCTGGTCTGCCCGGACGGTGCCATCCCCAACAGCGTGCATGACATTCATGAACTGCTGCTCACGGGCATCAGCCAACTCGACATCCCGCCCGTCCAACGCGAGGTCATGCGCGGCCATGTCTATGCGCTGGCTGAAGGCCTGCGTGAGGCTTACCGCCAGAGCAAACAGGCGCGGCCGTTCCATGAGTTGGTGGCCGAGGCCGCGACCCATCTGGAGACCGAGAACGTTACCGTGCTGCGCAACTTCAGCCAGCTGATCGACGTCTTGGCGCTCTATCCGGTCGCGCGCACGCGGCCCTTCTTTGATGCCATGGAAAAGGCCAAACCGGGCAGCGGCGCTCTCTACGGTGTCACGATCGACCCGTGGAAATGCACGGGCTGTCTGGAATGTGTGGAAGTGTGCGGCCCGGGTGCCTTGGTCACCCGCGAACAGGATGCGGCCTTGCTGCAAACCCTGCAACAGCGCTTTGATTTCATGAGCAAGACGCCCAACACGCCAGCGCGCTTTGTCGTCGACGCCATCAAGCCCGGCGGCGAGATCAAGCGCCTGCTGCTCGACCGCGCCAACTACTACAGCACCACCGGCGGCCACGGCGCCTGCCGTGGCTGTGGCGAGGTGACTGCCACCCGTCTGGTCATGGCCACCAGCCATGCTATTGCCGACAAACGTCAGCGCGAGCATATCCATGAGCTGGAGAGCCTGATTGCCCGCTTGAGTGACAAGCAGGCGGCGCTCGCTGAGCATGACGCAGAGCGCCAGCAACGCATTGTCTCGCTCATCAGCACGCTGGAGCGTCGGCTCTACTTGTACGAGAGCGGCCCCACGGGCAACGGCCCGGCTGGCACGGTGGTGGCCAATTCGACCGGCTGCAGCAGTGTCTATGCCTCCACTTTTCCGTTCAACGCTTTCAAAGACCCGTGGGTCAACAGCCTGTTCCAGGACGCACAGCCTTTGGCCAAAGGTATTTTTGAGGGCATTGCGGCGCAAACCGTCGGCGATGTGCGCGCACTGCGCCTGACGCGGCTGGAGCTGGCGGATGCTTATGACGCCCAAGTCCACGACCCCGCCTTGCGCATGTTGTCGTGGGAGCAGTTCAGCGTGGCCGAGCTGGGCCTGATGCCGACTGTGATCACCATCGGCGGCGACGGCGCCACCTACGACATCGGTTTTGGCGCGCTGTCGCGCATTTTGATGAGTGGCACACCGCTTAAAGTCCTGGTGCTCAATACCGGCTCTTATTCCAACACGGGTGGCCAAGCCTCAACGTCGAGCTTTCTGGGGCAGGATTCTGACCTGGCGCGCTTTGGCAGCACGGCGACGGGCAAGCACGAGTCGCGCAAGGAGCTCGGCCTGATCGCGGCCTTCCATTCCAATGTGTTTGTGTGCGCCACCAGCACCGCGCTGCAGAGCCACTTTTTGAAAAACACGATGGAGGCCCTGAGTTACACCGACGGCCCCGCCGTGCTCGACGTCTATACCCCGTGCCAGGGTGAGCAGGGCATTGGCGATGGCGCCTCGTCAGAGCGCTCCCGCCTGGCGGTCGAGAGCCGCATGAGCCCGGTGTTCGTGCATGACCCGCGCCGTGGCACCACGCTGCACGACTGGTTCTCGCTCGAAGGCAACCCCGATCCGCTGCAGACCTGGGCCACAACGACGCTGGAATACCAGGACGACGAAGGCCAGCTCAAACTGATGAGCATGGCGCTGACACCAGCGCACTTTGCCTTGGGTGAAGTGCGCTTCAAGAAGCAGTTTCACAAGCTCGGCGCCGACGACACGCTTGCGCTGCCGGTAGAGGCCTATGTTGAGCTGCCCCGGCCTGAGCGTGCGGGCAAGACCGCGTTCATCTGGTCCACCGATGCCAACAAGCGCCTGATCAAAATAGCGGTGGCCGAGGCCATCGTTGCGCTGGTCGAAGAACGGCGCAAATACTGGCATTTGCTGCAGTTCCTGGACGGCCAGCATGTGGCCAAAATGGACGAAAGCCATCGCCTTGGCATGGCCGCCTTGCAAGCGCAGTACCTTGATTCGGTGACGCAGCGCGACACCTCGCTGGACGCGTTTGCGCGTGCCATGTCCGAGCTGGCCGCCGCCAGCAAAGCGCCGGTCGGCGGCGCCCGGGTGATACCGATCATGGCGCAATCTGCAGGCGCTGGCAGCGCCGGGGCCAGCCCCGCCGTTGTTGCGACGGCTGAAGCACTGGTGAGCTACGACATCGCCGATCAGGTCAAATGCACCGACTGCAAGACTTGCTACCAGGACCTGCCCGAGCTGTTCGAGAAAACCCGCATCGTCGTCAACGGCGAGTCGCGTGACGTGGGCCAGTTGATTGCCGGCGCCATGGAGCGCATCAAAGTCACGCCCGAGCTTAAAAGCCGCATCAAGCGGGTGGCGGCCAATTGCGACGCGGAGATCATTCTGTGAACACCGACAAGCTGAACCCAGCCAGCGGCGACGAGCTTGGCCGCTACCTCAGCGCCAGCCGCACGCTCGACGCCACGCGCTCGCAAATCGACGCCCTGGAGCAAACCGAAGCGGTTGAGACCTTCCATCGCCAGTTGGCGCTGTTGCGCCGGCGCCTGCTAAGCGAGCCGCAGGCGTTTCGCGACATCTTCATCGCTGACGGCACCGAGGCCATGGTCTGGGAGTTTCAGCAAGACGAATTGGGCCCCGCTTTCATCCGCACCCTGTGGGCCCTGATGCTGCGCGACGACGACACAGCCAAGGTGCTGATGCGTTTTGTCTGGAACGTGCCGCTCAAGCTCAAGCGCAAGTTTGTGCGCGCCATTGACACCCATTTGTCAGAGCGCTACCCGATGTTCAAGGGCTTGTCGCAAAACTGGCCGGCGGAAAATTCCATTCCACCTTATATGCGTGACGCGCTGGAGCGCTCCCAGGACTTCGGCCTGGTCAACCAGGGCTACCTGGGCTACATGAGCCAGGGCTACAGCGCGCGCGAGGTCGAGATGTTTGTCTGGCTGGAAGCGCTGCGCGACAAGCAGTGCGAAGACAAACCGTGCGAGCTGGGCCTGCATGTGGCAGGCAGTGCCGAGCCCAAGGGCGGCTGCCCGGTCAAGATTCATATCCCGCAAATGCTGGAACTGCTGGGGACCGGACGCTTTCGCGAAGCGCTGGAACTGATCGAAAACTGCAACCCCTTGCCCAATGTGACCGGGCGCGTCTGCCCGCAGGAGTTGCAGTGCCAGGGCGTGTGCACACACCAGAAACAGCCGATCGAGATTGGCCAGATCGAGTGGTATCTGCCGCAGCGCGAAAAGCTGGTCAATGCCGATGGCATTGCGGCCCGCTTTGCCAATATTCCCGACCCCTGGGCCAAGGCCGAGAAACCGCCGGTGGCGGTGGTGGGCTCGGGCCCGGCCGGGCTGATCAACGCTTACCTGCTGGCCTCCGAGGGTTTCCCGGTGACGGTGTTTGAGGCCTTTCATGCGCTCGGCGGCGTGCTGCGTTACGGCATTCCCGAGTTCCGCCTGCCGAACGACCTGATCGACGATGTGGTCGGCAAAATCAGACTGCTCGGCGGCAAGTTTGTGGCGAACTTTGTGGTTGGCAAAACGGCGACCTTGGAAGACCTGAAAAAGGCCGGATTCTGGAAGATATTTGTCGGCACCGGCGCGGGTTTGCCGCGCTTCATGAATGTGCCCGGTGAGCACCTGCTCAACGTCATGTCGGCCAACGAGTTTTTGACGCGCGTGAACCTGATGCAGGGCTTGCACGCGGACTACGAAACACCCCTGCCCGAGACGCGCGGCAAACGCGTCATGGTCATTGGTGGCGGCAACACTGCGATGGATGCAGCGCGCACCGCACGGCGCCTGGGCGGCTTGGTCACCATCGTCTATCGCCGCACCCAGGCCGAGATGCCGGTGCGCGTCGAGGAGCTGCACCACGCGTTCGAAGAAGGCATTGAGCTCAAGGAGCTGCGTGCGCCGCGCGAATTTGTCGGCGACGACAAGACCCATTTTGTGACCCACAGTCTGCTTGAGGTGATCGCGCTGGGCGCACCCGATGCCTCCGGGCGGCGCAGCCCGGTGAGCACCGGCGAGACCGAGTCGATGGCGGTGGACCTGGTCATCATGGCGCTGGGCAACACACCCAACCCGATCATCAAAGACTCCGAGCCCAGCCTCAAGACGACAAAGTGGGGCACCATCGATGTAGTGCCGGGCTCGCAGCAGACCTCCTTGGCTGGGGTTTATTCGGGTGGCGATGCGGCGCGTGGCGGCTCCACGGCGATTCGCGCCGCCGGTGACGGTCAGGCCGCCGCGCGTGAGATTGTGGGCGACATCAACCTGACGGCGGACGAGATCACTGCCATGGTCAGGAACGCCGCGCACTACACCGAGATGGGTGCCGCGCCGCAGACGATTCTGCAGAAGATTGATCTGGCCGATGGCATTGTCGAGTTCATCGTGCATTCGCCGCTGGTGGCCAAGTCGGCCCAGGCCGGCCAATTCGTGCGCGTGTTGCCGTGGGACAAGGGCGAGCTCATTCCGCTCACGCTGGCCGATTGGGATGCCAAAGCCGGCACCATTTGCCTGGTGGTGCAAGCGATGGGCGCGAGCAGCATGGCCATCAACAAAATGGGTGTGGGCGATGCCTTTGCCGGTATCGCCGGCCCGCTGGGCCTGCCCAGTGCAATGCACCGCTATGAAGGCCAACAGACGGTGGTGTTTACCGCCGGCGGCCTGGGTTTGCCGCCGGTTTATCCGATCATGCGTGCGCACCTGCGTCTGGGCAACCATGTCACGCTGATTGCGGGCTTTCGCAATTCTGACTTGCTGTTTTGGGTCAAGGCGGGTGAGCGCGTGAGTCAACTGCAAGCCGAGTTCCCCGATTTGCTTGACGTCATCTACACCAGCAACGACGGCAGCTTCTGTCACAAGGGTTTTGTCACCACGCCGCTGGAAGCCATGCTCAAAGACGGCAAGAGCAGCCAGGGCCGCAAAATCGCCGAAGTGGTCACCATCGGCCCACCGCTGATGATGCGTGCCGTCAGCGACCTGACCAAGCCTTTTGGCGTCAAGACCGTCGCCAGTTTGAACTCGATCATGGTGGACGCCACCGGCATGTGCGGCGCCTGCATGGTGCCGGTGACGATCAACCGCAAGATGGTGCGCAAGCACGCCTGCGTCGATGGCCCCGAGCTCGACAGCCACATCATCGACTGGGACAAGTTCTTGCCGCGCTTTAACCAGTTCAAGCCGCAGGAGCAGGCGAGCAAGGTGTTGCACGGCTTTGCCTGAGAGCGTTTTTGCCCTTGCTTTCACCACGTATCATTGCCAGCATTCATATTTTTTAGAGAGTGATCTGTCATGGACTTAGGTATTGCCGGTAAATGGGCCTTGGTTTGCGGAGCCAGCAAGGGTTTGGGCTTCGGCTGTGCCCAGGCGCTGGTGCGCGAAGGGGTGAATGTGCTGCTGGTGGCCCGAGGTGCTGAGGTGTTGCAGGCATCTGCTACAAAATTAATAGCTGAATACGCAGGTAACACGGGGGCTACAGTCCAATTTGTTGCTGAAGATATTACAACGCCGCAAGGCCGGCAGGCGGTGTTTGCTGCGCGCAGCGACTTTGATATTGTGGTCACCAATGCCGGGGGCCCGCCGACCGGCGACTTTCGCGATTGGGACCGGGACGCCTGGATCCGGGCGGTGGATGCCAACATGCTGACGCCGATTGAGTTGATCAAGGCCACGGTGGACGGCATGGCGGCGCGCGGTTTTGGGCGCATCGTCAACATCACTTCGGGCGCGGTGAAGGCGCCGATCGACATCCTGGGCTTGTCCAACGGAGCGCGCAGCGGCTTGACCGGTTTTGTGGCCGGTGTGGCGCGCAGCCAACTCGCGGCGCATGGTGTGACCATCAACAATCTGCTGCCCGGTGCGTTCGACACCGACCGTCTGAAAGGCGTCATGCAGGGCGCAGCGAAAAAAACCAGCCAAGCCGTTGATGTTGTCATGGCCGCACGTCGCAATACGATTCCGGCGCGGCGCTTTGGCACGGTGGAAGAATTTGGCGCCATCTGTGCCTTCTTATGCAGCCAGCAGGCCGGCTACATCAACGGGCAGAATGTGCTGGCTGACGGTGGCGCCTATCCGGGCACGTTTTAAACTTTTTTTACTGTTCAAACGGGTGCTACAAATGGTCCAATTTCAGGTTCGTCAACTGATGTGTGGCTTGTTGAAATCCCTGGCGGCGGCTACGCTTTTGGGCGCTTGTCTCGCGCAGGCTCAGACTGGCCCGGTCAAGCTGATGGTGGGATTTCCGCCGGGTGGTGGCACCGACGCCATTGCCCGCATCCTGGCCGACAAGCTCAAAGACCAGTTGGGTGTGACGGTGGTGGTAGAAAACAAAGCCGGTGCCGGTGGCCAGATTGCCGCGCAGGCGCTCAAAGCCGCGCCGGCCGATGGCAACACCCTGTTCTTGTCGCACGACCACACCATCACGATCTTGCCGCTGGTGTTGAAGAATCCGGGTTATGACGCCAGCAAAGACTTCGTGCCGGTGGCCGGTTTTGCCACCTTTGTCAACGGCCTGGCGGTCTCAGGCGGCACACCGGCCAAGAGCATGGCCGAGTATGTGGCCTGGGTGCAAAAGGAGGGCGCAGGCAAAGATACGGTGGGCGTGCCGGCCCCGGCCTCGGTGCCCGAGTTTCTGGTCAAGGTGATTGGACAAAAATACAAGCTGGACCTGCAGGCTGCCCCTTACCGCGGCAGCGCGCCCATGATGGGCGATATGCTGGGCAACCAGATCCACGCAGGTGTGGGTTCGGTGCCTGACTTCATTGAGAACCAGAAAGCCGGCAAGATTCGCATCGTGGCGGTGCTGGGTGGTCAGCGCCAGGCAGCCTTGCCGGACGTACCGACCTTTGCCGAGCTCGGCTTGGCAGGCTTTGAAGACGTGCCTTACTACGGCATTTTTGCGCCCAAAGGCACACCGCAGGCGGTCATTGACAAGCTCTCAGCTGCCGTGGCCAAGGTCATCGCCTTGCCCGAAGTGCGTGAGCGTCTGACCGCCATGGGTCTGACCGTGGGCTACATGACCTCAGCGCAGTTGGCCAGCCGCGAACACGCCTACGCCCAGACCTGGGCTCGCATCATCAAAGACAGCGGCTTCAAGGCGCAGTGAATGTACGCCTATCCAATCGAGCCATCTTGCCACTGCAGCAACGCATGACCTGCGCCCTAAATTAGGGTTAACCCTAGATACAAAAGGTTTTTTTTGTCCATCTACGACGTCATGGAAAAACTCAAAATGCCCTGGTTTTGCTGTGGCACAGATGCCTTTCAGGAAAGATGGGGCGGGGTTCGCGACCTTGAAAGTTTCACGGTTCGGGGCGGCACCACGCCACATGGCTATGATGAACACTGAGTCGCCTGGATAATTTGCGTGCCGCGTCTCCTGGCTAACTTGAAGAGACTTCATTCGCCCAGAGCGATCAATCCCTGAATGTCGGGTCTGCGGGTAGGTGGGGACAATGACCTCCTGTTGGTCCGTCAGCGTGGGCTGTTTAACTTGTGTTTCTTTAAGGAAAAGTTTGGTATGAAAAAATTATTAGTGATAGCGCTGTTGGCGCTGGCCAGTGGGGCGCAAGCCGAGTCCACCGCGGCCAAGAAGGAACTGGTAGCCAAGGTATTGCTGTTGCAGCGGCCTGCCATTGAACAGGCAGCGCAAGCCCTGGCGGAGCGGCCAGCGGCGCAGATGATGCAGCAGGCGGGTATCGTCTTGCAGTCCAAAGTGGCAGCCGACAAGCGCGAGGCCGTGGCCAAAGAGATTCAGGCTGATGTGAAGAAATATGTTGATGAGGTCGTCCCATTAGTGCGGGAGCAGGCCGTCAGCGTTGCCCCGTCCACCGTGGGTGCGCTGCTGGACGAAAAATTTACCGAGGATGAACTCAAGCAGCTCATTGCCATCATCGAGTCGCCGGTCAATCGCAAGTTTTTGCAGCTGGGCGGCGAAATGCAGAAAGCGTTGCTGGACAAGGTGGTAACGCAGACGCAAGGTGTGATTGAACCGAAAATCAAGGCACTGGAACAATCCATTAGCAAGCAACTGGGATTGCCAGCGCCGTCGGCAGCCGCTGCCAAGGGCACGCGCCCACCGGCCAAGGCTGCCAGCAAGTAGGGCAACCGGGTTTATGGGGTGCGCACGAAATCCTCGAACGCATGCATCGGCAAGGGCCGACTGAAATAAAAACCCTGCGCCTCGTTGCAACCCCGGGCGCGCAGAAACTCAAGCTGGCCCTCGGTCTCCACCCCTTCGGCAATGGTTTGCAGCCCCAGGCTGCTGGCCATGCTGATGACCGCGCCGACGATTGCTTTGTCGTCGGGGTCTTCGGTGATGTCGCGTACGAATGACTGGTCGATCTTGAGTTTGTAAACCTGGAACTTTTTCAGGTAGCTCAATGACGAATAACCGGTGCCAAAATCATCAATCGCCATGCGCACGCCGCGTTGGTGCAATTCATTCATCACGGCGACAGCTTCCAGCGGATGGGTCATCGCCACGCCTTCAGTCAGCTCAATCTCCAGCAGTTGGGGCGGCAAGGCCGCATCTGCCAGGATACGGCTGACGAGCCGGGGCAGGTTGGGGTGGCGAAACTGAAGCGCGGACAAATTGACCGCCATGGTGATGGGTGCCATGCCGCGCGCAATCCAGGTGGACAGTTGCTGGGTGGCGGTGCGCATGACCCATTCCCCAATCGGCAGGATCAGGCCGTTGTTTTCGGCAATCGGAATGAATTCGACCGGTGAGATGGCACCAAGTTCCGGATGGGTCCAACGCAGCAAGGCCTCGACGCCGACGACTTGACCGCTCATCAGTGAGACTTGGGGCTGGTAATGCAGCTCAAGCTGCTTGCGCTCGAGGGCCCGGCGCAGCGCATTGTCGAGCAGCAGCATGCGGTCGGAGTGGGCCTGTATCTGGTCGGTGTAAAACCGGTAGCCGTTGCGCCCATCGGCCTTGGCATGGTACATGGCGGCATCGGCACATTTGGACAGCGTGTCGAGGTCAGTACCATCCTTGGGGTAGAGCGCAATGCCGATCGATGGCGTGACGGTCAGCTCATGCTGTTCAATCAGGATCGGCTGCAGTGCTGTCTGCAGCAATTTTTCAGCCAAATGGGCAGCGCCCGGCGCATCGGTGTCGGGCAGCAGCAAGATGAATTCGTCTCCCCCTAGGCGCGAGACGGTGTCTTGCTCGCGCACCGCGGCTTTCAGGCGGGCCGCCAATTGAACCAGCACCTCGTCGCCGACCCGGTGGCCCAAAGAATCATTGACGTTTTTGAAGTGATCAAGGTCCAGAAACATCAGGGCCACACTTTGGTGTCCCCGTTGCGCCACGCTCAGGGCCTGCTGGCAACGGTCATTCAGCAGCAAGCGGTTGGGCAGTCCGGTGAGTGCGTCAAAATGAGCCAGGCGTTGGATATGGGCTTCGGCTATTTTTTGTTCAGCCGCTCTTTTTTCCAACTCCATAACTGTGCGGCTGAGTTCCAGGGTGCGGACTTCCACCAGTTTTTCAAGGTCGGCGCGGGTTTGCAGCAATTCGGTCTCGGCCGTTTTTCGCGCGGTGATGTCCATGGTGATCCAGATCGCACCCTGCTCCGGATCGCTGGCGTTAATGGCCTTGGCGCGAACCTCACAATGAATGGCAGTGCCGTCTTTTTTGCGCAGCCGAATTTCACCCTCAAATGCATGGCCGGCCGCGAACGGTGCCTGCCATCGGGGTTCGGCTCCAATCCATTCTTGCTCCGTCAGATACCACTGGCGCGAGGAGACGCCGTGTAGCTCGCCCGGTTCATAGCCCAAAATGGTTTCGAAGCGCTGGTTGCAGCGGGTGGCTTTGCGGTTGCGCAGAAATACGATGCCGACCATGGCATTGTCCAGAATCAGGTTTTGTTCGGTCAGCACCGACTGCAGTTGCGCTTGCGCGGCTTTTTGTTCATCGATGTCATCCACGATCCAGATCGAACCCTCAAGAGGGTCCGCCGGATTGACGAGTTTGCCGGTCAGATGAGCCCAGAACGACGACCCATCGTGGCGCTTCATCAGCACCTCTGACTTGAAGGTCAGGCCTTGCGCCATGGCCGGGTAGGCGGCTTCGGCCAGTGCGTGAGCAGCCGAGTCGTCGGGGTACAGCGACGGGCTGGTGCTACCCAAAGTTGCGGCCGCATCGGAATGGCCAAAGATCTGCCCAAAGCGCTGATTGCAGCGCACCACCAGGCGATTCTTGATAAACACAATACCGACCCCTGCCGTGTCGAGAATGACTTGCTGCTCGCGCAAGGCAAGTTGCAACTCTTCCAGGGTGTCACGCCGCAGTGCGTTGGGTTGAATACTTTCGGGCATGGGGTCAGGGTCTAGCGGCAAGCTGACGCATTGTTGCGCAAATAGGCCGACGCCACCATAGGGATTGACCCAGGTCTATGTCACGGTATGGCATCGCCCTCGCGCTGTCGATCAGCCACTGACCGCTACCCCGGGGCCGAAAAAAAGGCAGATCCATTTGCCATGGATCTGCCCGTCTTGATGACTGGATGCTACTGCTTGGTGCAATGAAAACTCAAATTGAGATCAGCCAATATCAAAAAACCAGCAATTAACGCAAACCGGCGATGTAATCGGCGACCGCCTTGATTTCGCGATCATTCATCTTGGCCGCTACCTGCGTCATTTGCACACTGTTATTTCGGACGCCATCACGAAAGCTTGTCAATTGCGCCACAGCGTACTCCGCATGCTGGCCGCTCAAACGTGGATACTGCGCAGGAATACCCGCGCCGCTGGGGCCATGGCAACCGGCACAGGCGGGCACTTGGCGGTCGGGTATGCCACCGCGGTAAATACGCTCACCCAACTGCACCAGTTCTTTTTCTTTGGCAAAGCCAGGCTTGGCCGTCTTGGCCGATACCCAGTAGGCGATGTTCTGCATGTCCGCATCACTCAGCGTTGCCGCCATGCCGGTCATGATGGCGTTGGCGCGCTTGCCGGATTTGAATTCCTGCAACTGCTTGATCAGGTACTCGGGGTGTTGCTGGGCCAGTTTGGGCTGGACGGGAATCACCGAATTACCGTCCGGCGCATGGCAGGCAGCACACACAACGGCAAAGCTGGCCTCGCCCTTGGCCAGATCGGGCTTGACGGCTTTGGCTGGCCCCGCATTGGCCTGCGGCGCGGCAGGTTTGGCTTCTTGTGCCAAAGTGGAAAAAGCAGGGACTGTCAGGGCGGCAGCAAACAACAGGGAGGCAAGCAGCTTCATAGGGGGTTTCGAGTCAGGTGAGGGGCAGGAACGGCTTGATTCTACAATGTGACTCCGGGTTTTCTCCCGTCCACTCATGACTACCAATTCAAACCCATCGGCCTCGGCCACCCAAAAACCTGCGCCAGACCCGCAGGCCCAAGCCGCGGCTGCCGTGGCATTGGGTTGGCTGCATACCGCCAAGTTCCTCACCACCGCACCACAACTGCACTTTCTGCCGGCCTTGGACGTGCCTGAAATTGCCTTTGTGGGACGCTCCAACGCGGGTAAATCGACCTGTATCAACACGCTGACGCAACAAAAGCAGCTGGCCTTCGCTTCCAAAAAACCGGGTCGCACCCAGCACATCAACCTGTTCTCATTGGGTAAACAAGGCGTCACCGACGCCGTGTTGGCTGATTTGCCCGGCTACGGCTACGCGGCGGTGCCCAAACAGGACAAGATTCGCTGGCAGCAAGTAATGGCTAACTATCTGGTCACGCGTGAAAACCTGAAGGCCATTGTGCTGATGTGCGATCCGCGCCACGGGCTGACCGAACTGGATGAAATCCTGCTCGACATCGTGCGGCCACGGGTGGAAGAGGGTTTGAAATTTTTGGTGGTCCTCACCAAAGCCGACAAACTGACGCGCACCGAGCAAACCAAAGCCCTGTCCATCATGAAGCTGCAGGCTGGTGGCGGTGAAGTGCGGCTATTTTCGGCCACCAAGCGCCAGGGCATTGATGAAGTGGCCACGCTGCTGTGGCAGTGGGCACATCCCACGGACGGCGCCGCCTGACCAGACAAGGAGGCGATTGCCTCATCAGTCGCGGTCCCAAATGCGACTGCACAAGACGGTCCGGCATCGTAGTCTCACACCCGTTCTGACTTTGCCGGGCTGACTTCACCATGATCGAGATTTACTCCCAGCCGTTGCCGCATGGCATCAACTTGAGCTGCCGGGCCACCGGCGACCGGGGGCGGCCCGTTCTCATGTTCTTGCATGGTTTCCCTGAAGCGGCTTTTGTGTGGGACTTCCTGCTGGCCTATTTCTCTCGCGCCGAGAACGGTGGCTACCGTTGTGTGGCGCCTAACCTGCGTGGCTTCGAGCACTCCAGCGCACCGGCAGACGTCAGCGCCTACCGCCCCAAACACCTGGTGCAAGACATCGCTGCCCTGATTGCGATTGAGGCGCGAGAGCAGGGTGGCCAGCTCGCCGCGCTGGTGGCGCATGACTGGGGCGGTGCGGTGGCGTGGAATCTGGCCAACCAGTTGCCCGATCTGATCCGCCAGTTGGTCATCATCAACTCCCCCCATCCGGGCACGTTCTTGCGTGAGCTCAAAAACAACCCGGCGCAGCAGGCCGCCAGCGCCTACATGAACTTTCTCATTCGCCCGGATGCGGAAGAATTGCTGGCACAGGACGACTACCGCCGACTCTGGGACTTCCTGACCGCTACTTTTGGCTCGCACCCTGCTGCCTGGCTTACTGAAGAAGTCAAGGCGCAGTACCGCGAAGTCTGGGATGCCGGAATGACCGGCGGCTGCAACCTGTACCGGGCCTCACCGCTGCGCCCGCCCCGAGCCGATGACCCCGCTGCTGCCGCAGTCGACCTGCCGCAGTCTATGTTGACCGTGAAGCTGCCCACGCTGGTGATCTGGGGACTGGGCGATATCGCGCTGCCGCCCATCTTGCTCGATGGGCTCGGCGACTATGTTGACCCTCTGACGATCAAAACCGTAGCCGACGCCACACACTGGATCGTGCATGAACAGCCCCTGTTGGTCGCACAACTGATCAGCGACTTTTTGCGACCAAATAGACTGCAAAAATAATAGCTACTCACGCATATTGGACGGGGGCTAGAGGCCTAAATGATATAAAGTTTTAGTAAAGCGTCGCTGCCCCCGGCGGGCGGTCCTTGAAGCGCTTGTGCACCCAGAAATACTGGTCTGGCATGCTGTCTATGTAAGACTGCAGCCGTTGGTTCATGAGCGCCGTATCTGCGAGCGCATTGTCGGATGGAAAGCCTGGCCAGGCCGGCATCACTTGAACCTCGTAGCCTTGGCGCGTCATGCGGGTCACCACCGGCACCACCTTGGCGCGGCCCAGCTTGGCAAAGCGCGCTAACGAGGGCACTGTTGCGGCTGAAACGCCGTAGAACGGGACAAAAATAGAGTCTTCCAGGCCAAAATTCATGTCAGGCAATAAATACAACGGATCACCTGAGCGCAACGCCGCCACGATGCTTTTGACGCCATCGATCCGTCCAAATAGCCTGGCAGACCCAAAACGCTGGCGGCCAGCCAGAATCCAGGCGTCAAGAATTTTGTTGGCCTGATTGGTATAAATCGTGGTGAATTGCCGCGGCAGCTGCTGGGTCAGCGCGGTCCAGCCCGCATCCAGGCCCACAAAATGGGGTGCAAAAATAACCACCGGTTCACTGCCGCGCAGTTCACTTATCGCGCCCGTCAGGGTCAGGCGCCGGCGTGTCACCTCGGGCGTTCCATGCCAAAGCCAGCCCCGGTCCAGCCAGGCCTGGGCAAAATGGACAAAAGTGCGGCGCGCCAGCGCCCGGATTTGCGCTGCAGTCTGATCGGGAAAACACAAACGCAAGTTGGTCTGGGCCACCCGCCGCCGTGGCAGCGCCAGAAAGTACAGCGTCCAACCCAAGCCGTAACCCAGCGCCCGCACCCACGCCAGCGGCAAACGCCCCAGCAGATGCATGACCAGAATGCCAAACCGACTCAACATGAGGGCGTCTCTTTGAATATAGGGATTGATTGAAAGACCATCAGGGAACCTGCCCTGAATCCAGGGAACTGAAAAAACTTCCGGGTGAATTGCAAAAGGGGCTATCTTAGGTTGCCTGTGCCGACCGATATCTTCTGCTTGCTGGAAAACGGGCTTTTATTTCGTTGCTTTGGGCTCCCAGTTGCCTGGGTGCGTGAATCAATTTTTTTGGTCAGAGTGTGCAAGTGGACTGAGATGTAACAAGTCTTGACCTGGCCACGCCATGACTGGGCTCGATACCAATGCGCGTGGTTGGCGGACTCTGCAAAGAAAAGTATCTGAGTCAACGTTCTTGGATGTCGCGCGTTGTCTACACAAGCCCGAAAGAAATTCAGGCTCGCTTATGACAGTCGGAGCTCATACGACTATCGCTTTAAGAGTGAGTGCTAACCATGTTGAATATCAAGACCCTGATCGCTACCGTGTTGCTTTCCAGCGTTGCTGCTTTGTCGTTTGCTCAGGCCCCTGCTGCTGCGAATGATGCTGGTGCGACGGCTCCCGTTGCGAAGACCACGCACAAAGTGAAGAAAGCTGCTGTCAAGAAACACACTGTAAAAAAGGCTCATAAGGCCCGCGCCGTGAAGAAGGTTGCCCCTGTTGCGCCAGCTGCCCAGTAAGTTAGCTGATTCCAGGAAAAGGGGGCTGAGGAAACTCAGCCCCCTTTTCTTTTCTTCTTTATATGTTGCAGGGCCGATTTCACATGGCCGGGCAGATCGAAATCTACCTCTCAAGGCGCCACTGGCACAGGCCGCCGCGTAGCTAAAAACTTTAAGACAAATCAGGCTCCAGCCCCCGTGAAATAAGCGTGAGCAGCTATCTTTTTATTCGTGCCGCAGCGCCTCAATCGGGTCGAGACGGGCCGCCCGGCGCGCCGGGAAGTAGCCAAACAGCACGCCAATGCCGGCGGAGAACAAAAACGACACCAAATTCACCATTGGGTTAAAGACGTAGGGCACGTCCATCACGCCCGCCAGCACGACAGACGCACCGGTGGCCAGCACGATGCCAATCAAGCCGCCGAGCGCAGCCAGCACCACGGCTTCAATCAAAAACTGCAGCAGCACCTCGCGCTCCATGGCGCCAATGGCCAGGCGCAGGCCGATCTCGCGGGTGCGCTCGGTCACGCTCACCAGCATGATGTTCATGATGCCAATGCCGCCCACCAGCAGGCTCACCGCTGCCACGGCGCCCAGCAGCGTGGTCAGGACCTTGGTGGTGCCCGACAGGGTGTCGGCCAGTTGCTTGGTGTCGAGCACATTGAAGTTGTCTTCATCGCTGTCAGCGAGCTTTCGCCGCTCGCGCAGCAACTGGGTGATGCCAGCTTTGACGCGCTCGGGGTCGCTGCCGTCTTGCATGGATACCAGCAAGGTGTTGACGCGGGTGTTGCCGGTGATGCGGCGTTGCAGGGTCTTGAGGGGCAGCAGCACCACGTCATCCTGGTCGTTGCCAAAGGCGCCCTGACCCTTGGACGCCAGCAGGCCCACGATGCTGCACGACACCTGCTTTACGCGCAGTTGCTCGCCCAGGGCCGGGCCGCTACCAAAAAGCTCGCGCCGCACGGTCTCGCCAATCAGGCAGACAGCGGCACCCGCCATCAGCTCGTCGTTTGAAAACTCGCGCCCATCAGCGATTTTCCAGTTGCCGGTGATGAGCCAGTTGTTGCTGCTGCCGATGAAACTGCTGGTCCAGTTGCGGCCGTTGGCGACCAGTGTGCCAGCGGCGCGGGCCTCGGGTGCGACGGCGGCGATGCCGCCAATCTGGCTGGCGATGGCATCGGCATCGACGTCCTTGAAGGACGGGGCGCCACCGGCGCCGCCCATCATGCGTTGGCCGGGGCGCACCTGCAGCAGGTTGGTGCCTAGGCCAGAGATTTGATTCTGGATCGCCAGCGTGGCCCCGTTGCCCAAGGTCACCATGGTGATGACGGCGCTGACGCCAATCACAATGCCCAAAATTGTCAGGAAGGAGCGCAACAGGTTGCGCCGGATCGAGCGCAGGGCGAGCTGCAGGGTGTTGAGCAGCATCAGGCAGTTTCCAGTTTCGCTGGTACGACAGGCGTGACGGCGGATTCATGCAGTCCGGCTGGGTGCGGGTTGCGCGTGTCGCTGTCCACCACACCGTCAACAAAATGCACGATGCGCTTGGCATAGGCCGCCATCTCGGCTTCGTGCGTGACCATCAGCACCGTGATGCCGTGGTCCACGTTCAGGCCCCAGAGCAAGTCCATGATCTCGCGGCTGCGCTGGGTATCGAGGTTGCCGGTGGGCTCGTCGGCCAGCAGGACGGCGGGCTCGGTGACGATGGCGCGTGCAATGGCCACGCGCTGCTGCTGGCCGCCGGACAACTCGGCGGGCGTGTGGTGCTCCCAGCCGGCCAGTCCGACGGAAGTCAGGGCTTTGGTGGCGGCGGCATGGCGCGCTTTGGTGGATTCGCCCCGGTACAGCAGGGGCAGTTCCACGTTTTCTTGCGCGGAGGTGCGCGCCAGCAGGTTGAAGCCCTGAAACACAAAGCCCAGAAAGCGCCGGCGTAAGAGCGCGCGCTGGTCGCGCGAGAGGGTTTCGACGTGCACACCGTTGAACAAATACTCGCCCGTGGTGGGTGAGTCCAGGCAACCCAGCATGTTCATGGCGGTGGACTTGCCCGAGCCGCTGGGGCCCATGATGGCGACAAAATCGCCGGCTTGAATCGTCAGGTCAACCCCCTTGAGGGCTTGCAAAGCGGTGGCACCCTGGCCATAGACTTTGGTGACCCCCTTGAGCTCAATCAGCGGGGTCTCACTCATGGTGCAGTACTCCCGCTGCGCTGGTCGGTGATGACCAGCATGCCGGGCTGCAAATCGCCACCGGTGATCTCGGTCATGCGGCCGTCGCTGATGCCGGTTTTCACGTTCACTGCCACGGCCGCACCGTCACGCAGCACCCACACTTGTTTTGACGGACCGCTGCCACCGGCCGACTTGCGGGCGCCAGTACGCGGCATGCGCGGCAGCAGGCTCGACATGATGCCGCCGCTCTTGGCCGCGCCTGCTGCGCCGCCCGTCACGGACGGCGAGAAGCGCAGCGCCGTGTTGGGCACCAGCAGGACGTCATTGCGCTCGGTCGAGGTGATGGTGGCGGAGGCAGTCATGCCAGGGCGCAAGCTCAGATCCTTGTTGTCCACCTCCATATAGGTGATGTAGGTCACCACGTTCTCGGTGATGGTGCTGCCAAACGCCACGCGGGTGATGGTGGCCGGGTAGTTGCGCGCCGGGTAGGCGCTGACGGTAAAGCGGGCTTTCTGCCCCACTTTGACCGAGCCCACATCGGCCTCGTCCACGTTGACTTGCAGCCGGAGTTTGCTCAGGTCTTCGGCCACCGTGAACAAGGTGACGGCTTGCAGTGAGGCTGCGACGGCGTTACCCGGGTCGACAGTGCGGGTCAACACCACGCCATCAGTGGGTGAGCGGATGGACGCTTTGGACAGATTGGTTTCGTCCGTCGACACCGTCGCCTGCGCCTGCACCACGTTGGCGCGGGCGCTCAACTCCTCGGCCTGGGCACGCTCCAGCGTGGCGCGGCCGGAATCAAGCTCGGCTTTGGAAGGTACCTTGCCGCCGGACAAGCGCGCCACTTCTTCCAGTCGGCCCAAGTTGCCCTGGGCTTCGCTGACGGTGGCCACCGCTTGCGCCACCTGAGCCCGCGCTGCGTTGAGGGCGGCGCGTGAGCGCGCGACCTGATCGCTCAGCTTGGCGGTGTCAAGCTCGACCAGCACCTGGCCTTTTTTGACCAGATCATTCACGTCCACCAGCACCCGCAGTACGGTGCCCGAGAGCTCACTGCCGATGCTCACGGATCGCGTGGGCTGTATGGTGCCGTTGGCCGCTACGGTGAGCGTGAGATTGCCTTTGTTGGCGGGCTCGGTCACAAAAACCGGTGTCGCATTGCGCACAGCGCTGGCCTGCCAAAAATAGTAGCCCACGCCTGATAGAAGCAGCACAGCCACAATGATCCAGAGCGTGGTGCGGCGCCACCAGACCCGCTTGGGGCCTTCCTTGAGCAGCGTTTGCAGGTCGGTACTTGAAAGAGCTTCGCCCGGGGCCGCAGAGGGGGTGGGGGCGTTGGGGGTGGTGGTGGTGGGGGTGGTCATGGTGTGGTCTGGCAATTCGTCTTTTTATTCAAAAAGTGGGCGCGTCTGGCGAGAAAGAGTGCCGCCGGGGCTCACTTCCAGCCGCCCCCCAGCGCCTTGTACAGGCGCACATGGTCGGCGCTGACGTCGGCCTCGGTGCTGGCGACGCTGTCTTGGGCACTGAGCAGCGTGCGCTGGGTCTGCAACACGGTCTGGAAGTCAATCAGGCCGCTGCTGTAGCGCTGTTGCGCCATCAGGTCCGCGTTGCCAGCCGCGGTGGCTGCGCTTTGCAGATGGATGAGCCGGGCGCGGTCACCCTGCAACGCGACCAAGGCGTCTTCGACATCTTTCAGGGCGGTCAACACGACGGCTTGGTAGTTGACCCGGGCCTGCTCCAGCGCGGCCTCTTGCGCCAGCACCTGCGAGCGCGCTGCACCGCCATCAAACAGCGGCACCGAGACGCTGGCCAACAAGGCGGTGGCTACCGTAGCCCCGCTGCCCAGCCCGGCAAGCGTCAAGGCGTTGAGCCCGAGTGAGCCGCCGATGGAAAATCCGGGATAGCGCGCCGCGTCGGCCGCCGAGACCTGCGCCAGTGCGGCACTGATGCGGTGTTCTGCCGTGCGCACATCGGGACGCTGGCGCAGCGTTTGCGCCGGAATGCTCAGGGCCAGGTCTGGCACCGCTTGTGGCACTGCTGTCGGGTCGTTGATCAGTGCCTGCAGGGAGTCAGGCGGCTGACCGGTCAGCACCGCCAGGCTGTGCCGGGTTTTGGCGATGCTGGCTTCCAGCGCAGGGATTTGGGCGCGGGTTTGCTCGGTTGAGGCGCGCGATTGCTCCACTTCCAGCGAGGTGATCAGCCCGGCCTGTGCACGCCAGTCGGTGATTTGCAGGGTTTCTGACTGGCTGGCGAGGTTGTTGCGGGCAATCAACAACTGCGCTTGCTGGCCGCGCAACTGGATGTAGGCCAGCGCCACCTCGGCGGCGATGGATATCTGCACATCGGCCAGCGTGGTCTGGGCGGCTTGGGCGTCGGCCTCGCTGGCGTTCAGAGCGCTGCGTTTGCCACCAAAAATATCGGGTTCCCAACTGGCGTCCAGCCCGGCGCTAAAACTGTTGCTGGCATCGTTATTGCCAGACTTGCTACGTTGCGCTGACCCGGATGCATTCACACCGGGCAGCATGCCGGCGGTTCTCACGTCGCGTAGCGCTCGTGCTTGCTGCAGCGCGGCTTGCGCCGACAGGATGCTGGTGTTGGCCTGCAAAGCCTGCGTCACCAGTGTGCTCAGCAGGGGATCGTTGAATCTCTGCCACCACTGTGCAAGTGAGCTCGGGGCTGCTGTGGAGGTGGTGGCGCTGGCGGGGGGAGAGGCCGCGGTGGACCAGGCTGTGGGTACAGCAACGTCAGGCACCCCCGAGGTCTTGGGTGACCAGGACGAGCAGCCGGTCTGGGTGACTGTGAGTGCCATGACCAATGGCAGGATGCGGGACGAGCACACATGCGACCAAGGGGTTTTGAATTTTTCTGAGACCATCAATTTTTGCAGCATATGACGAGATTCAATCGTCCATTGTGCAGGAATCTAGTAAGGTAACGGTAGCCCCTGCGTGAATACTTGTAAAGCCAGCTGTTGTCCTACACCCAGGCAGCTTATTGAAGCGTTATTCCGAAAATTAGCGCGTCGCAAGTTTTATTCGGAAATCCAGGTGAATCGGGGTTGCCGTACGCCGTCAATTACGACCTCTTCCTCAAACATGGCCGCCGGGCGCACCCAAAGCCCTTGGTCGCCATACAAGGCGCGGTAAAGCGTCATCGGCTCCAGCGTTTCGCTGTGGCGCACGGTGGCGATCACTTCGTAGCGCAGGCCCTTGTAATGGCGGTACTGTCCCTTGCGGGTCGGGGTCAAAAGGGGGAGTTTTTCGTCAATCATGGGACAATTACAACCTATGCATCCAAAAGCCCTGCTTGACGTCTGTTCTGAACTCGTCCGCCTCACTCTCAAATTTGACCATCCCACCGACGCCATTGTTTCGAAATTTTTTCGTGACAACCGGGGTCTCGGGCCGCGCGAACGCGCCACCCTGTCTGGCACGGTTTATACCGTTCTGCGTAAAAAACTGCTGTTTGACCACTTCGCGCCCTCCGGCAGTGGCCCCAAGGAGCGGCGGCTGGCGATTCTGGGGTTTTACGGCCCCGGCGATTTTCTGCGCAGCGCTTTGACCGACCAGGAGAAGAACTGGCTTGATCAGTGCGAAAAAATCAATGTGGCCGACCTGATGGAACGCCACCGCCACAACCTGCCCGAGTGGCTGGTGCAGCCACTGAAAGACCAGTTGGGCGATGAATTCTGGCCGCTGGCCGAGAGTCTGAACCTGGGGGCCGGGCTCGATCTGCGCGTCAACGCGCTGAACGCCAAGCGCGCCGACGTGCAAAAAGAACTGGCCCAGGCTGGCATCAAGGCCGTCAACACGCCTTATTCCCCCTGGGGTCTGCGCATTGCCGGCAAACCGACCTTGAACAAGTTCGATGGGTTCATCAAAGGTGCGTTTGAAGTGCAGGACGAAGGCTCGCAACTGCTGGCCATGCTGCTCGATGCCAAACGGGGCGAGATGGTGGTCGATTTTTGTGCCGGCGCCGGCGGCAAGACCCTGGCCATTGGTGCCTGCATGCGCAGCACCGGTCGTTTGTATGCTTTTGATACCTCGCCGCACCGGCTCGATGCGCTCAAGCCGCGTTTGGCGCGCAGTGGCTTGTCCAATGTGCATCCGGCGGCCATTGCCCATGAGCGCGATGATCGCGTCAAGCGCCTCGCAGGCAAGATTGACCGCGTGCTGGTGGATGCGCCGTGCTCGGGGCTGGGCACTCTGCGACGCAACCCTGACCTTAAATGGCGCCAAAGCCTGGCTTTGGTGGCCGAGCTGGCCGTCACCCAGGCCGCTATTCTGCAAAGCGCAGCGCGGCTGCTGAAACCCGGCGGTCGCCTGGTGTACGCCACCTGCAGCATGCTGGTGCAAGAAAACGAGGCGATTGCACAGGCGTTTTCTGAGGCCAATCCGGACTTTGCGCCCCTGGAGGCGGGTGAAGTGCTGTCGGGCTTGAAGGTGGCAGACGCGGCCAAACTTTGCAGCGGCGGCGAAACGGGTCAGCGTTACCTGCGTTTGTGGCCGCACCGCCATCACACCGATGGTTTTTTTGCGGCGGTTTGGCAAAAAGTTTGAGCTGTTACGGGTTGGCCGCTGGGCGACTGGCGATCAACCTTATGGGTTCATAGCCCATTGACTCCAAAAAAGGCCGGTTGAAAAGAGGGTTCCCTTAAAATCTGCTGCTGGCAGGTAACTCGCAAGTTGAACCTGATTTTTATCAATCTTTCGTTGAGAAACTCACTAGATGTTGTTACCTGATTGGGCTGCCTTGGATACTTTGCTTGACTGGCTGACGCATGGATTTTGGCAATTGAGCTGGTGGCAAATTGTGCTGTTCACCCTGGCCATGACCCACGTCACCATGATCAGCGTGACGGTGTTCTTGCATCGGCATCAGGCGCACCGTGCGCTTGATTTGCACCCGGTGGCCTCGCATTTTTTCCGATTCTGGCTGTGGCTGACCACGGGCCAGGTCACCAAAGAGTGGACCTCCATTCACCGCAAGCACCATGCCAAGTGCGAGCAAGCCGAAGACCCGCACAGTCCGCATGTCTATGGCATCAAAACCGTGCTGCTGCAAGGTTATGAGTTGTACCGCAAAGAGGCCGCCAACAAGGAAACCATGACGCGTTATGGCCATGGCACGCCCAATGACTGGCTGGAGCGCAATCTGTACAGCCGTTTTTCCTGGCAGGGCGTGAGCTTGATGCTGGTCATTGATCTGGTCTTGTTTGGCGCCGCGGGCCTGGCCGTGTGGGCGGTGCAGATGGCCTGGACCCCGGTGATGGCGGCCGGCATCGTGAATGGTGCGGCGCATTATTGGGGTTACCGCAATTTTGAGGTGCCCGATGCCAGCACCAACATTTCACCCTGGGGCATCCTGATTGCCGGTGAAGAGTTGCACAACAACCACCATACCTACCCCACCTCGGCCAAGCTGTCGGTCAAGCCCTACGAGTTTGATATTGGCTGGGTGTACATCAGCCTGATGCAGCGCCTTGGCTTGGCCACCGTCAAGAAGACGCCCCCGAAATTGGCGCTGGGCGACATACGCCCGGTAGCGGATGAAAAAACCCTGGAAGCGCTGATCTCCAACCGCTATGAAATCATGGCTGGTTACGCCAAAGGCATGCGTCGTGCCTTCAAGGATGAACTGCAAGCCCTGAAGGCGCGCCACGCTGACGTGGCGGTCATCAAAGCCACTCAGCGTTGGCTGCACCGTGACGTGGACAAAGTGCCGGCAGCTGCCGTGCCCCAGTTGGCCCTGGCCCGGGCGGCATCGCCAGTGCTCGACAAAATGGTGGTGATGCGCGAAGAGTTGCGCCAGATGTGGCTGAATCGCTCCCATACCCGCGAGCAATTGGCGGCTGATTTGCAAGCCTGGTGCCACCAGGCTGAGGCTAGCGGCATTGTGGCTTTGCAAGCGTTCTCGTTGCGGCTGCGGGCGGCGCAGGCCTGAAAAACCCAGAACGCAAAAAAGCCCGCTAGCAGCGGGCTTTTTTGTGGGTCAGAAAGACTGAATTACTTCAGCTTCATTTCTTTGTAGTCCACATGCTTGCGAGCTTTCGGATCAAATTTCTTGATCAGCATTTTCTCGGGCATGGTTTTCTTGTTTTTGCTGGTGGTGTAGAAGTGACCGGTGCCAGCTGTAGATTCCAGCTTGATTTTTTCGCGTCCGCCTTTGGTTGCCATGATGTTTCCTTTGCGTTATCAGGCTTGGCCACGTGCGCGCAGGTCTGCGAGCACCGAGTCAATACCGTTTTTGTCGATCAAACGAAGGCCTGCATTGGATATCCGCAGACGAATCCAGCGGTTTTCGGTCTCGACCCAGAAACGGCGGTATTGCAGGTTCGGCAGGAACCGGCGCTTGGTTCTGTTGTTGGCGTGAGAAACCTTGTTTCCCACCATCGGGCCTTTGCCCGTGACTTCACATACGCGTGCCATGTGGACACTCCGATATTTATAACGGCTCTTACTGTCGATCAAAAAATAACCGTTAAAACAAACTGCTTTAACAACAACTTCCGATCTCGCTCAAGCCTCACCTCGCCAAGAAAAAGGGTGGCGGTAACCCAATTGCCGCCTCCAAGCCTTCACAGGCCGGATTCAGCAAAGCCTGCAATTATAGCGGGGTCTGCGCTGCCGCCCGGGCCCGCCTCCCGCGGATCTATTCCTGTTCCAGAAAACGCTGCGCATCCAGCGCCGCCATGCAACCGGTGCCGGCGCTGGTGATCGCTTGCCGATACACGTGGTCTTGGACGTCGCCCGCCGCAAAAATGCCGGGCACGCTGGTCTGGGTGGCAAAACCCTTGTTGCCGCCCTGGGTGATGATGTAGCCACCCTCCATGTCGAGTTGGCCTTTGAAAATCTCGGTGTTGGGCGTGTGACCAATGGCAATAAAGCAGCCCTGCAGGCGCAGCTCTTCGGTGCTGCCGGTGCTGGCGTTTTTCAGCCGCACGCCGGTCACACCGCTGGCATCGCCCAGCACTTCATCGAGGGTGTTGGAGGTCTTGAGCACAATCTTGCCGCTCTCAACCTTTTCCATCAGCTTGTCGATCAGAATCGGTTCGGCGCGGAACTTGTCACGGCGGTGAATCAAATAGACTTTGCTGGCAATATTGGACAGGTACAGGGCCTCTTCAACCGCGGTGTTGCCGCCGCCCACCACGCAAACCTCCTGGTCGCGGTAGAAAAAGCCGTCGCAGGTGGCGCAACCGGACACGCCGCGTCCCATGAACGCGGTCTCGGACGCCAACCCCAGGTATTGGGCGGAGGCACCGGTGGCCAGGACCAGCCCGTCACAGGTGTACTCGCCGCTGTCGCCTTTCAGGGTGAATGGGCGCTTTGAGAAATCAACCGCGTTGATGTGGTCAAACACAATATCGGTCTTGAAGCGCTCGGCGTGGGCCAGAAAGCGCTGCATCAGGTCGGGCCCCTGCACACCGTCGACGTCGGCGGGCCAGTTGTCGACCTCGGTGGTGGTCATCAGTTGGCCGCCCTGGGCGATGCCGGTGATGAGCAGGGGCTTCAGGTTGGCGCGGGCTGCATAGATGGCGGCGGTGTAGCCTGCGGGGCCGGAGCCCAGAATCAGAACTTTCGCATGGGTTGTTGTTGACATTGTGTAAACCTTTTCAGAAGAATCGAATGTGCCGTGTACAGTGAGGGATAGTATGACTTATTCTTTAAATACCTTGAATTCTCAGCGCTCTTCGGTGGCGCCTGTTGCTTCCGGCTGGCGGCGTCTCGGCGATGAACTGGGCCTGCTGCTTGGTTTGCTGCTGTTGCTGCTTTGGCTGGTCGCGCTGTTGACCTATTCCGCGCAGGATGCGGCCTGGTCGACCTCGGGCAGTGGCGCACCGGTGCTGAACCGGGCCGGGCGCTTGGGGGCCTGGCTGGCCGATGGCAGCTATTACGTGTTGGGTTTTTCAGTCTGGTGGTGTGTGGCGGCCGCGGTGCGCATCTGGCTCGCCGGGCTGGCCCGCTGGCTGCGCGGGCGTGATCTGCTCAGCACCCGGGCTGAGCCGCTTAGATCGCCCGCCTCGCTGATCGCCCGGTTGGCGTCCAGTCGCACTGCCTTCTGGTGCGCGCTGGCCCTGTTGCTGTGCGCCAGCGTCAGCCTGGAGTGGTCGTACCTGTACAGCCTGGAAGCCCGTCTGCCGGGGAATGGTGGCGGCATCCTGGGCTATTTTGTCGGACCATGGAGTGTTCACTGGCTGGGCTCTGTCGGCTCTGCTTTGGTGGCAATTGCTTTTGGTGTGCTGGGGTCGGCGCGCGTGTTTCATTTTTCCTGGGGGCAGGTGGCGGAGCGTCTGGGTGCCTGGTTGTATTTTCAGGTTGAAGCACGGCGTGAGCAGCGTGAAGTGGCCCAGGATATGGAAATGGGCCAACAGGCGGCCCGTGCGCGGGAAGAAGTAGTCATTGAGGAACGCCAGGACAGTATGGTTCAGCACCCGCGCCCGCTCCTGATTGAGCCGGTGCTGGTGGATGTGCCCAAAAGCGCGCGGGTTGTCAAAGAGCGGCAAAAAGCCTTGTTTTCCGAACTGCCTGACAGCAAGCTGCCACAAGTCGATTTGCTCGACGACGCGCTGGTGCGGCAAGAGACGGTCGCGCCCGAGACGCTGGAGATGACCAGCCGCATGATCGAGAAAAAGCTGAAGGATTTTGGCGTCGAGGTGCGGGTGGTGCTGGCTCAACCCGGCCCGGTCATCACGCGCTATGAGATCGAACCCGCCACCGGCGTCAAGGGCTCGCAGATCGTCGGGCTGGCCAAAGACCTGGCGCGCTCTTTGAGCCTGGTGTCGATTCGCGTGGTGGAGACGATTCCGGGCAAAAACTACATGGCGCTGGAGTTGCCCAATGCCAAGCGCCAGTCGATCAAGCTGTCCGAGATTTTGGGCTCGCAAATCTACCACGAGGCCAAGTCCATGCTCACCATGGGTCTGGGCAAGGACATTATTGGCAACCCAGTGGTGGTGGACCTGGCCAAGATGCCGCACGTGCTGGTGGCGGGCACCACGGGCTCGGGCAAATCGGTGGGCATCAACGCCATGATTTTGAGCCTGCTGTACAAGGCCGAGGCGCGCGATGTGCGGCTGCTGATGATTGACCCCAAGATGCTGGAAATGTCGGTGTACGAGGGCATTCCGCATTTGCTGGCGCCGGTGGTGACCGACATGAAACAGGCGGCCTACGGCCTGACCTGGTGCGTGGGCGAGATGGAGCGCCGTTACAAGCTGCTGAGCAAATTGGGGGTGCGCAATCTGGCCGGTTACAACGTCAAGATTGACGAGGCCAAGGCGCGCGGCGAGCACATTGGCAACCCGTTCAGCCTGACGCCGGACGCGCCCGAGCCGCTGGAGCGCCTGCCGCACATCGTGGTGGTCATCGATGAACTGGCCGATTTGATGATGGTGATCGGCAAGAAGATTGAAGAGTTGATTGCCCGCCTGGCGCAGAAAGCGCGCGCCGCGGGCATCCACCTGATTCTGGCCACGCAACGCCCGAGCGTGGATGTGATCACCGGCCTGATCAAGGCCAACATTCCGACCCGTATTTCGTTCAAAGTCAGCAGCAAGATCGACAGCCGTACCATCCTGGACCAGATGGGCGCCGAAGCCCTGCTGGGCCTGGGCGACATGCTGTACATGCCCGGCAGCGGCCTGCCGACGCGGGTGCATGGTGCCTTTGTCAGCGATGAAGAAGTGCACCGGGTGGTGAGCTACCTCAAGTCGCAGGGCGAGCCGAACTACATTGAAGGCGTGCTCGAAGGCGGCACCGATGACAGCCTGGGTGACATGATGGGCGAGGGCGGCAACGGTGGTGGGGAAAAAGACCCGATGTACGACCAGGCGGTCGAGGTCGTCCTAAAGAACCGCAAGGCCAGCATTTCGCTGGTGCAGCGCCATCTCAAGATTGGCTATAACCGCGCGGCCCGGCTGGTGGAAGACATGGAGCATGCCGGCTTGGTGAGTTCCATGAGCGGCAGTGGTCAGCGTGAGATTCTGGTGCCGGTACGCGCCGAGTGAGCTACGGGCTCCTCTGGCAAGTCGCCATGACCCATTGATAAATGACGAGAAGGATTTGCATGAAACGTTTTGCTATTATTTGTATAGCTGCTTACGCAGGATTGGCGGGGGCTGGAGGCCTAAAAAGCCTTGAAGTATTTGTGAAAACCGTGAACACCGGCCGGGCCGACTTCACCCAGGTGGTGACTGCGCCGGCCAAAGCGGGCCAAGCGCCGCGCGTTAAAACGTCAAGCGGCAGTTTCGAATTTTCCCGGCCCAACCGTTTCAAGTTCGTTTACAAAAAGCCGTTCGAGCAAGCCATAGTCGCTGACGGCCAGACCCTGTGGCTGTATGACGTGGACCTGAACCAGGTGACAGCGCGCCAGCAGTCGAAGGTGCTGGGCTCCACGCCTGCGGCGCTGATTGCCGCTGCGCCTGATTTGCGCGCTTTGCAGGCCGATTTCACGCTGGCTGATGCGCCTGACAAAGACGGCCTGCAATGGGCGGCTGCTACGCCGAAATCCAAAGACGGCCAGTTGCAGTCCGTGCGCGTCGGCTTTCGCGCGGGCGAACAGACGGCCGAACTCGCTGCGCTGGAAATCCTCGACAGTTTTGGCCAGCGCTCGGTGTTGAGCTTCAGTCGGTTTGAAGTCAACCCGACTCTGCCGGGGAACAGTTTTCAGTTCAAACCCCCGGTCGGGGCAGACGTGATCCGGCAGTGATGCTGTGAGGGAGGCCACTTTGATGTCTGACGCTCACAGCAAGGCCAATTCGCATGTGCCCTTGGCCGAGCGCCTGCGCCCCCGCACGCTGGCTGAAGTCATCGGCCAGCAACAGTTGCTGGGCGAGGGCATGGCGCTGCGCATTGCGTTCGAGTCCGGCCAGCCGCACAGCTGCATTTTGTGGGGACCGCCGGGCACCGGCAAAACCACGATTGCGCGCCTGATGGCCGATGCATTTGACGCCCAGTTCATCACCATCAGCGCCGTGCTCGGAGGTGTCAAGGACATTCGCGAGGCGGTGGAGCAGGCCCAGGTGGCGCAAGGGCAAGGTCGGCGCACGATTGTGTTCGTCGACGAGGTGCACCGCTTCAACAAAAGCCAGCAGGACGCGTTTCTGGCGCACGTGGAGAGCGGCTTGTTCACCTTCATCGGCGCCACCACCGAGAACCCCTCGTTTGAAGTCAACTCCGCCTTGCTGTCGCGCGCCGCGGTCTATGTGCTGCAACCCCTGGCGCCACAAGACCTTGAACAAATCATAACCAGAGCCCTCGCCCTGCAAGCGCTACCCGCTATAGAAAAAGTAGCATCTGAGCGTCTCGTTGGCTTTGCTGATGGCGACGCCCGGCGCTTGCTTAACACGCTGGAAATGCTGTCTGTCGCCGCAACACAAGAACGTGTGAGCGAAATTACTGACCCGTGGTTGCAGAAGGTGCTGGGCGAGCGCATGCGCCGCTACGACAAAGGCGGCGAGCAGTTTTACGACACCATCAGCGCACTGCATAAATCGGTACGTGGCTCGAACCCGGATGCTGCGCTGTACTGGCTGGTGCGCATGCTCGATGGCGGCGCTGAGCCGCGTTACCTGGCGCGCCGTCTGATCCGCATGGCCAGTGAAGATATCGGCTTGGCCGACCCGCGGGCGCTGCGTCTGGCGCTGGATGCGGCTGATGTCTACGAGCGCCTGGGCAGCCCCGAGGGAGAGCTGGCGCTGGCCCAATGCGTCGTTTATCTGGCGGTTGCCCCCAAATCGAATGCGGTTTACATGGCCTTCAACGCCGCCAAGGCTTTTGTCAAGCAGGACGGTACGCGCCCCGTGCCGATGCACCTGCGCAATGCGCCGACCAAGCTGATGAAAGAGCTGGACTATGGCAAGGGCTACCGCTATGCGCATGACGAAGAGGGCGGTTTTGCCGCGGGCGAGCGCTACCTGCCTGACGGCATGGCGTCACCGGGCTTTTACCGCCCGGTCGAGCGCGGACTGGAGATTCGAATTGCCGAAAAGCTCAAACAGTTGCGGGCATTGGACCTGCAACACCAGAAAAAATGACCTGAGCAATTTCACTCAGACGTTTTTATGATCCACCCCCTGGTCCAAAACCTGACTGCCACCTTTACCCGTCTTTACCGCTATTCGCATCTGGCGGCGATCGCTGGCTGGGATCAATCGGTCATGATGCCACCCAAAGGCAATGAGGCACGCGCTGCGGCGCTGGCAGAACTTCAGGTGTTGATGCACCAGACGCTGACCAGCGAGGCGCTGGCCGGTCTATTTCAGGCTGCCAGTGGCGAGGCGCTGGATGGCGCTGAACAAGCGTCGGTGCGGGAAATGCGCCGCCAGTGGCAACAAGCCAAGCTGCTCCCCGAACGCTTGGTGGAGGCGCAAAGCCTGGCCGCGTCGCGTTGTGAGCACGCCTGGCGCACGCAACGCCAGCAAAACGACTGGCCAGGCTTCCTGGGCAATTTTCGCGAAGTCGTGGCGCTGGCGCGCGAAGAAGCCAAGCTGCTGGCGGATGCCAAGGGCAGCAGTTGCTTTGATGCCTTGATGGACAAATATGAGCCCGGCATGCGCTCGAATGACATTGATCGCATTTTTGGTGATGTCAAAAGCTGGCTGCCGGAACTGATCGAGAAGACCATGACCAAACAGTCGCTTGAAACCGCGATCAAGCCGCAAGGGCCGTTTCCGGCGGATCAACAGCGGGCGCTCGGTATCGAGATCATGAGCCTGTTGGGATTCGACTTCGAGGCCGGCCGACTGGATGTTTCCACCCACCCGTTTTGCGGCGGTGTGGCTGAAGATGTGCGCATCACCACGCGCTACAGCGAAGATGATTTCATGCGCAGCTTGATGGGTACCGTCCACGAAACGGGACACGCCCGCTACGAACAAAACCTGCCCCGCGAGCGAGTTCATTTGCCGGTGGGGCAAGCCCGTTCCATGGGTATTCATGAAAGCCAGAGTCTGTCGTTTGAAATGCAGTTGGGCCGCAGCCCGCAATTTCTGGCCTTGATTGCGCCGCTGGTGCAAAAGCACCTGGGCCGGCAAGCGGCCTTCGAGGCCGGCAACCTGGCCGCGTTGTTCACCCGTGTCCAGCCCGGCTTCATTCGGGTCGATGCCGACGAACTGACTTATCCGGCCCATGTCATCTTGCGTTATGAAATTGAGCGCGCACTGATGGCGTGCGAGATTGAAGCCGAGGACATCCCGGCGCTGTGGGATGAAAAGATGATGACTTATCTTGGCATTGACAGTCGCGGTAATTATCAGGACGGCTGCATGCAGGACATTCATTGGCCGGGCGGCAGCTTTGGTTACTTCCCGAGCTACACGCTGGGGTCGATGTACGCCGCGCAGTTTTTTGCGACGATTCGCAGCGGGCAGCCTGATCTGGATGCCCAGGTGCTGGCGGGCAATCTGTCACCTGTTTTCAACTGGCTTGAAAAGCATATCTGGCGCGAGGCGAGTCGCTGGCCAACCGATGATTTGGTCAAGCGCGCGACTGGTGAAGCACTCAATCCTGCCCATTTCCGCAGGCACCTGGAACACCGCTATCTGGGGGCCTGAAGCTGCCTCTATACTGATCTGATGGTTTCTTTTTTGATGTCGGCAAACCCATGGATCGGGATGCTGCGTCCTTTCCATCTCTCAAAGTAAACACTGTGCAGATCAAGACAAGTCGAATGATCGCCTCCGGCGCCTGCGCGCTGGGACTGGTTTTAACGCTGGTGCCGGGAGTGGTGCAGGCCCAATCGACAGTCGCCACGACTGCTTCCAGCGCCGCTCCTGCTGCCCTGCCCGTCATCACCGACGTGAAGCCCATCGATCCATCCGCTTCTGCCGCCAAGAAAGCCCCAGACGCACTTGACAACCCCTACGGTCTTGAAGCCCTCTGGAAAACGTCTGATGCAGTCGCCAGAACCGTTCTGCTGCTGCTGCTCATCATGAGCATGGGCAGTTGGTACATCCTGATTGTCAAAGTTCTGGAGCAAGCCAAGATGGGGCGCCAGGCCAAAGCGGCGGCCCGGGATTTTTGGTCTGCCGATACCGTCCAGCAGGGCGCTGCCGCACTGGAGGCCAACAGCCCCTTTCGGTTCATGGCTGAAGCGGCGACCACTGCGGTCAAAAAACATGAAGGCCTGATGGGACATATTCCACTCAATGACTGGATAGCCATGCGCATCCAGCGCGCGGTGGATCGGATTCAAAGTAATGCGCAGGGCGGCCTGGCCTTTCTCGCCACCGTCGGCTCGATAGCCCCTTTTGTTGGTTTGTTTGGTACGGTATGGGGCATCTACCATGCGCTCACCGCCATTGGCATCTCCGGCCAGGCCTCCCTTGACAAAGTGGCGGGCCCGGTGGGGGAGGCGCTGCTCATGACCGCGATGGGTCTGGCGGTTGCCGTGCCGGCCGTGCTGGCCTACAACTGGCTGGTGCGTCGCAACAAGGCGGTGATGGACGAGGTGCGCGCCTTCAGCAGCGACCTGCACGCCGTGGTGCTGGGTTCGGTGGCAAAGACCTGAACGGCTGCCGCAGATCGCCCTTTATCAAGCAACCGTTATGGCCATGAATGTCGGCTCCAACGATGACGGCGAGGATGCCGTCATCTCGGCCATCAACACCACGCCCCTGGTGGACGTGATGCTGGTGTTGTTGATCATCTTCCTGATCACCATTCCCGTGGTCACCACCTCCATCAAGCTCTCCTTGCCCAAGGAGCGCGTTGAAGTGCGGGAAAGCAAGCCTGAGAACATCATCATCTCGGTCGATCAGGCGGGCAACATTTTCTGGTACGACGCCCGCATCAAGAACGTCGACGCACTGGTGGAGAAGCTCAAGAAAGTCTCCACGGTCAAGCCCCAACCCGAAGTCCAGGTGCGCGGTGACGCCAACGCCCGCTATGAAGGCGTCGGCAAAGTCCTGCTCGCCTGCCAGCGCGCGGGTATCGTCAAAGTTGCCTTTATCACTGAGCCGCCACCGCTGGGCGGTTGAGCGCCAACAAGGGAATTACCCCCATGGGAATGTACGTAGGAAATACCAGCAGCTCGGGTGAGCCCGAGGTGATGATGGAGATCAACACCACGCCCCTGATTGACGTGATGCTGGTTTTATTGGTCATGCTGATCATCACGATCCCGATTCAACTGCACTCGGTCAACCTGGAAATGCCGGTCGGCGCGCCGCCCACCAATCTAATCAAGCCGGAAAAAATCCAGATCGATATTGACGCGCAAAGCGTCGTTTACTGGCAGGGCTTGCCCGTGAGCGCACAGGAGCTCGATGAAAAGATGAAAGCCATCGCGCCCCAGCAGCCCCAGCCCGAAGTCCACATCCGCCCCAACAAGGCCTCGCAGTACGCCGTCTTTGCCAATGTGCTGTCAGCCAGCAAGCGCTTGGGGGTTAAAAAAATTGCCGTCATCGGCGCTGAGCAGTTTGTCCAGTAGCTATCTTCATCATGGATGACCGGTTTGAGCCCAAGGATCCGTCCCGACGCGTCAAGGGGGTGTTGATTGTTATCGTGTTGCACGCGCTGCTGGCTTACGCATTGGTGTCAGGCCTGGCGCGCAAGGGGCCCAACGCCATCAATAAACCGCTTGAAGCGGTGGTGATTCAGGAAGTCATCATTCCACCCTCACCCTCAACGCCACCAGCGCAGTCGCCGAAAGAAACAGGAAAACCACAGGAGGTGCTCAAGCGCGAAGCGCCCCCGCCACCCTATATGCCGCCATCGGATGTAGCGCCCGAGGTATCAAGTACGGCGCCCGTCGTGGCGTCGGTTGCGCCTGCGCCCACGGCCACGGCCACGGCGCCGGCGGCGGTCGCAGCGCTGCCGCCTGCGCCATCCCCACTGGTGGCCCCCGGCCCAAAGCGCACCAGCATTGGCCTGGTTTGTCCGACGCAGGTGCCGCCAGAGATGCCGCGCAAGGCACTACAAGAGGGCATTGAGGGCGTGGTCAAAGCGCAAATCCATGTCAAGGACGGCACCATTTTGGACGTCACGGTTTTATCTGGTCCGCGCGTGTTTCATGCCGCCGTCAAGGCCGCCATGTTGCAGTACAGATGTGTGACTGATGGGGGCGAGGTCACGGCCACGCAGGAATTCACCTTTAGGTTGGAGTAGGGGTCTGCTCGGCATCAAAGATACTTGTGCTTCGTGACCCCATGCACGGATGGCTTTGCGCACAGTGCCTTTATTAGTCATTCTTATCGATTCATTCTTAGGCTGATCTTGCGGGAAATCAAGGGTAAACCCATACCAATGACCTCCGTAGCAGAGGTCTTTCGGTGACTACAATCGCGTCCACCAAACTGCCTGCGTTTCAATGTTGGCAGGTTTATTGCTTGAAGACTTAGCAGAGCTCACAAGGCGGTAGCGCTTGTCAACCAAGTGGCTGACGAAAGTGGCTAAATCACGCGACGGTCAAAAATCGGAGAAGTTTATGGATACCTTCATACAGCAGATCATCAATGGTCTGGTGTTGGGCAGCATGTATGCCTTGGTTGCGCTGGGCTACACCATGGTCTACGGCATCATCGGCCTGATCAACTTTGCGCACGGCGAGGTGTTGATGGTTGGCGCCCTCACCAGCTGGACCATTATTGGCTGGATGCAGGAGGCCATGCCCGGCACGCCAGGATGGCTGATTCTGCTGATCTCCCTGATCATTGCCTGTGTGGTGTCGGCGACCCTCAATTTTGTGATTGAAAAGGTGGCGTATCGGCCACTTCGGGACAGCCCCCGGCTGGCGCCCCTGATTACGGCCATCGGCATGTCGCTGCTGCTGCAGACCTTGGCCATGATCATCTGGAAGCCCAATTACAAGCCTTACCCGACCTTGTTGCCGCGCACACCGTTTGAGATCGGCGGCGCGGTGATTACACCAACCCAGGTGCTGATTCTGGGCATGACGGTGGTGTCGCTGGCCGTGCTCATGTGGTTGGTCAACTACACCAAATTAGGTCGCGCCATGCGGGCCACGGCCGAGAATCCACGCGTGGCGGCCCTGATGGGCGTCAAACCCGACGTCGTGATTTCTGCCACCTTCGTGATTGGTGCGGTTCTGGCGGCCATTGCCGGCGTGATGTGGGCCGCCAACTACGGCACGGTGCAGCACACCATGGGCTTTTTGCCGGGTCTGAAAGCCTTCACCGCTGCGGTGTTTGGCGGTATTGGTAATTTGGGCGGCGCTGTGCTGGGTGGCATCTTGCTGGGTTTGATCGAATCCCTGGGTGCCGGCTACATTGGCACGCTCACGGGTGGCGTGCTGGGTAGTCACTATTCCGATATTTTTGCCTTCATTGTGCTGATCTTTGTGCTGACCTTGCGACCCTCCGGCTTGCTGGGTGAGCGGGTGGCAGATCGTGCCTGACAAAAGGAACATCATGAAACAACAACAAAAAATCGCCGTCTTCCTGTTGGCCGCAGTCGGCCTGTTGATACTGCCATTGATTCTGCAGAACTTTGGCAATGCCTGGGTGCGCATTGCCGACATGGCGCTGCTGTATGTGTTGCTGGCCCTGGGGCTCAACATTGTGGTCGGCTATGCCGGTTTGCTGGATCTGGGTTATGTCGCCTTTTTTGCCATTGGCGCCTATATGTATGGCTTGCTGGCGTCGCCCCACCTGACCGAGACCTTTGCCTGGATTGACGCGATGTTTCCGGACGGTTTGCATGCACCGATATGGGTTGTGATTCCGGCGGCGGCCGGTCTGGCGGGTTTTTTTGGCTTGCTGTTGGGTGCCCCCACGCTGCGCTTGCGCGGCGACTACCTGGCCATTGTTACGTTGGGTTTTGGCGAGATCATTCGGGTGTTCCTGAACAACCTGGATCATCCAGTCAACATCACCAATGGCCCCAAGGGCATGAGCCAGATTGATTCCCTGAGTTTCTTTGGACTGAACCTGGGGCGAACGCTCGACATCGGCGGCTACGAGGTGAACTCTGTGTCCCTTTACTACTACCTGTTCTTGGCGTTGGTACTGTTCAGCGTGTTGATCTCGCATCGGCTGCAGCTCTCACGTGTGGGTCGCGCCTGGATGGCCATTCGTGAAGATGAAATAGCCGCCAAGGCCATGGGCATCAATACCCGCAACCTGAAATTGCTGGCCTTTGGCATGGGAGCCACATTTGGTGGCGTGTCGGGCACCTTGTTCGCTTCTTTTCAGGGTTTTATTTCCCCCGAGTCCTTCAGCCTGATGGAGTCGGTCATGATTGTGGCCATGGTGGTGCTGGGCGGCATCGGGCATTTGCCAGGTGTCATTCTGGGTGCCGTGCTGCTCTCCGCCTTGCCGGAGGTGTTGCGCTACGTCGCCGGGCCCTTGCAGGCCATGACCGGTGGCCGGCTGGATTCGTCAATTTTGCGTCAGCTCCTGATTGCCCTGGCCATGATCAGCGTCATGCTGGTGCGTCCGCGTGGTTTGTGGCCGTCGCCGGATCACGGCAAGTCGCTGCAGAACGGCAAATGAAACTTTGTGGGACAGACCGCAGCCCCACAAAGTGGGCAAGCTCTGTCCCCAACTAAGGATGAACATGACAGATACCGTACTCAACGTCGCCAACGTTTCCAAACGATTCGGTGGCCTGCAGGCCCTGAGCGATGTTGGCATCAAAATCAAACGTGGCCAGGTTTATGGACTGATCGGCCCCAATGGCGCTGGTAAAACCACATTTTTCAATGTGCTTACCGGCCTGTACACGCCTGACGCTGGCCGCTTTGAGCTCGCTGGCAAGACCTACCAGCCCACCGCTGTCCATCTGGTGGCCAAGGCCGGCATTGCACGCACCTTTCAGAACATTCGCCTGTTTGCCGAGATGACCGCATTGGAGAACGTCATGGTCGGACGTCACGTCCGCACGCACTCGGGCTTGCTGGGGGCCATTTTCCGCACACCGGGTTTCAAGAGAGAAGAAGCGGCCATTGCCCAACGTGCGCAGGAGTTGCTGGACTATGTCGGCATTGGCAAATTGGCCGACTACAAGGCCCGCACGCTGAGTTACGGCGACCAGCGCCGCCTTGAAATTGCCCGCGCGCTGGCGACCGATCCGCAACTGATTGCACTTGATGAGCCCGCCGCCGGCATGAACGCAACCGAAAAGGTCTTGCTGCGTGAGTTGATCGACAAAATTCGCAATGACAACCGTACGATCTTGCTGATTGAGCATGATGTGAAGCTGGTGATGGGCTTGTGCGACCGTGTCACGGTGCTGGACTACGGCAAACAGATTGCCGAAGGCACGCCGGCCGATGTGCAGCGAAACGAAAAAGTAATTGAGGCCTATCTGGGCACCAGTGGTCACTAATCAGTTGGGGACAGAGCTTGCCCACTTTGTGTGGCTACGGTCTGTCCCGCAAAGTATCAGGATGTTGAGGACAGTGCTAAAAGTCTGTCCCGCAAGGAAATAACGATGGCAAAAACTCTTCTCAAAATAACTGGTCTCAAAGTAGCATACGGCGGCATCCAGGCTGTCAAAGGCATTGACTTTGAAGTGCACGAGGGCGAACTGGTGTCATTGATCGGCTCCAATGGCGCGGGTAAAACAACCACCATGAAAGCCATTACCGGAAGTTTGCCGATCAACGATGGTGATATCGAATACTTGGGCAAAAGCATTCGCGGCCAAGGTCCCTGGGACTTGGTGAAACAGGGCCTGGCCATGGTGCCGGAAGGACGCGGCGTCTTCACCCGCATGACGATTGTTGAAAACCTGCAAATGGGCGCCTACATCCGTGACGACAAGGCCGAGATCCTGTTGGATATCGACAAGGTGTTCACCATCTTCCCGCGTCTCAAGGAGCGCCGTGATCAACTGGCGGGCACGCTGTCCGGCGGCGAGCAGCAAATGCTGGCCATGGGCCGCGCCTTGATGAGCCGCCCCAAAGTGCTGCTGATGGACGAGCCTTCCATGGGTCTGGCACCGATCATGGTGGACAAAATTTTTGAAGTGGTGCGTGATGTCTATGCGCAGGGCGTGACCGTGCTACTGGTGGAGCAAAACGCCAGTCGGGCCTTGGCCATTGCCGACCGCGGTTACGTGATGGAGTCCGGCATCATCACCATGTCGGGCGATGCCAAAACCATGCTTCACGACCCCAAGGTGCGGGCCGCTTATTTGGGTGAGTAAACCAAGGCGATCTGGCACAGCGCATTTATTTATAAGAAATCAGGCTGTAGCCCCCGTCTAATAAGCGTGAGCAGCTGCTATTTTGATAGCATGCTGTTCATTAACCGTGACCTGCCCCACGCGAGGCAGTGCTGGCCCACTGGTTCAGATTCATCGCCTTGACTTGCGCAGCCGCCATTATTTCCGTGGGGTTGTTTGATTTCGCTCAAGTTCATGGGGTGTTGAGCGCGGCACAGTGTGGTCCATGCTGTCTATTCATACTATTGCTCGGGCTGTTAAGCCACAAGTTGCTGCCCGGGGTGAGCTCTTGCTCAAGCGTGCCAATCTCTCGCCGTGGGTCACCTATGTGGAGTCGGGGCGTGTGGCCTTGGGCGTCATGGACGGTGACGCCATGGAGCATCAGTTGGGTGTGGTTGAAGGCCCTTGCTGGCTGGAGGCGACGTCTGCCGTGCTGAACCTGCCGCACGCCGTGGATGCGGTTGCAGAAACCGAAGTTATTTTGCGCCGTGTGCCAGTGGCTGAATTTCTTCGTTCGCTGTCTACGATGTCGATGTCAGCTCAGACTGTCTTGCGCGACGTAGCCAAGGCGCACCGCCAGCAAACCGAATTGGCGATCAGCCGCCTGGCCAAAGATGCCGAGGCGCGCTGTGCCGAGTGGCTGCTGCAGCATGCCCAGACGGGCGACCGAGGCGTGTTGGCGGTGCTGCTGCAGCAGCGCAAGCGATCTGTTGCGGCACAGTTGGGCATTGCGCCTGAGACATTTTCTCGTGTGTTGCGCCACATGCGTGAGCGCAGCCTGATCAGCGGTTCGGGCCGAACCGTGAATCTGGTGGACCCGGGCGGGCTTCGGTTGCTGGCTGGCGTCTGAACGCCGCTGGTATCGCCAAGGCTTTGAGGCCTGCATGAGAGGTGAGGTGATCTGTGTTCCAGGCGTCAACAATCAGGCGACCACGCTGGCCTCGCGCAGCACGCCCAGTTGGTGCTGGGTCGCGTCAGCGGTTTTTTAGAGCGCCAAGTTAGTTGAATCGGAACCCTTGGGCAGTGCTGGGGTTGTTCTACTGGCCCGAGGCTAAGGCAAAATGGGGGCTGGAATATTAAGATCACCAGCAGAATGACCCCTCCTCGACTTCATCTTGCAGGTATCACTAAAAGCTATCCCGGTGTCATCGCCAACAGCGATGTCTCGCTGACCGTCATGCCAGGCGAGACCCATGCGGTGTTGGGCGAAAACGGTGCCGGCAAGTCAACCCTGATGAAAATCATCTATGGCGCGGTCAAGGCCGATGCCGGTACGATGATGTTCAATGGTCGCTCAGTCCACGTCCGCAACCCGCAAGAGGCGCGCGCTTTGGGCATCAGCATGGTGTTTCAGCATTTCAGTTTGTTTGACACCATCACCGTGGCTGAGAACGTCTGGCTCGGTTTGGGCAAGCACTTGAGCTTGGCGGAGGTCACACACAGCATCACCACCAAGGCGGCCGAATACGGGCTCGACATCGACCCCGCGCGACCGGTGCACACCTTGAGCGTTGGCGAGATGCAGCGGGTTGAAATCATCCGTGCCTTGCTGACCAACCCGCAGTTGCTGATACTCGATGAGCCCACCTCGGTGCTCACGCCACAAGCCGTGGAGAAGCTGTTTGTGGTGCTGAAAAAGCTCGCCAGTGAGGGCTGCAGCATTTTGTACATCAGTCACAAGTTGCATGAAATTCGCGAACTGTGCAATGTCTGTACCGTGCTGCTGGGTGGCAAAGTCACCGGGGTGTGCGACCCGGCACAGGAGACCAACGCCACTTTGTCGCGCCTGATGATTGGTGCCGAGTTGCCCCAACTCATCCGGCACGAGCCCAAGCTGGGGGCGCCTCTGCTACGGGTGCAAGACCTGACGCTGGCTCGCGCCGACCAGTTTGGCGTGGACCTGGACGGCATCACGCTGGAGGTGCGCGCGGGCGAGGTGCTGGGCATCGCCGGGGTTTCCGGCAATGGTCAAAGGGAATTGCTCTATGCCTTGTCGGGTGAAGATGTGCGCGCCAAGCCTGGGTCGATTCTGATTGGCGACGCTGATGTGTCGCGCCTGCACCCGGGTGGGCGGCGCAAGCTGGGTCTGCATTTTGTGCCTGAAGAACGTTTGGGTCGCGGTGCCGTGCCTACGCTGGGGCTGGCGCACAACCTGCTGCTCACGCGCCATGAAGCCATTGCCTTCCCGCACTGGGGCGGTGGCTGGATCAGGGTTGCACAACTTGAAGCGCAGGCGTCTGACATCATCAAACGGTTCAACGTCAAGGCCAGTGGCCCGCGCGCGGTGGCGCGCTCCTTGTCGGGTGGCAATTTGCAGAAATTTATCGTCGGTCGTGAGATTGATGCGAATCCCAAGCTGTTTGTCGTGTCGCAACCCACCTGGGGCGTCGATGTGGGGGCAGCGGCGCAGATTCGCGCCGAAATACTGGAACTACGCGATGCCGGCTGCGCCGTGCTGGTGCTGAGCGAAGAGTTGGAGGAACTGTTTGAACTCAGTGACCGCCTGCATGTGATTGCCCTGGGTCGACTGTCTCCCTCGCTGCCGATTGGGCAGGCTACGGTGGAAAAAGTAGGTGAGTGGATGAGCGGCTTGTGGGACTTTGAGGAGGCGGCACATGCTTAGGCTCGAAGCCAGACCACAACCTTCCGCGCTGTGGAGCTATGCCTCGCCTGTGCTGGCATTGCTGGTGACCGTCACGATGGGTGTCCTGCTGTTCACGGCCCTGGGCAAAGACCCGGTGAGTGCGCTCGGCGTATTTTTCTGGGAGCCCATCAGAAGTGCTTATGCACTGGGCGAATTGGCCGTCAAGGCCACACCTTTGTTGCTGATTGCGCTCGGTCTGGCGGTGTGTTTCCGCTCCAATGTCTGGAATATCGGCGCCGAAGGGCAGTACGTGCTGGGCGCCATCGCGGCCAGCGGCGTGGCTTTGTTGGCCAACAAGAGCACGGGCGGCTGGATTGTGCTGCCCATCCTGGTCGCAGGTGTAATGGGGGGTATGTTCTGGGCCGGCATCACGGCCTGGTTGCGTGACCGCTTTAACGCCAACGAGATTCTGGTGAGTCTGATGCTGGTGTATGTGGCAGTGCAGGTGCTGAGCTACCTGGTGTCGGGGCCCTGGAAAGACCCGCAGGGCTATAATTTTCCGCAGAGCAAGACCTTCGATCTGGTCACCCGAATCCCGCGTTTGTTTGAGGGCTCGCGAGTCAGCATTGGTGTGTTTCTGGCGCTGCTGGGCGTGGTCGGGACCTGGATATTTTTATTTCGCACCCGCGCTGGTTTCGCGCAGCAAGTGGGAGGTCTGGCGCCGGCCGCCGCCCGTTATGCCGGGTTTTCTTCGCGCCGGGCGCTGTGGGTGGCGTTATTGGTGTCGGGCGGCACGGCCGGCTTGGCCGGTGCGCTGGAAGTGGCGGGTCCCATTGGTCAACTGACGCCCTATGTGCCGGCCGGTTACGGCTTTGCCGCCATCATCGTCGCTTTTGTGGGGCGTCTTCATCCGGTGGGCATGGTGTTGTCGGCCATTTTGATGAGTATGTTCTACATCGGCGGTGAGCTCGCGCAGTCGCGTTTGGGCTTGCCCAAGTCGCTCACGGGCGTGTTTCAGGGTTTGTTGCTGTTCTCCTTGCTGGCGTGCGACACGTTGGTGAATTACCGCTTGAAGTGGGGTAAATGATGGAGTCTTATGCACTGCTGATGGCGGCCACTCTGAACGCGGGCACCGTGCTGGCGCTGGCGTCGCTGGGCTTGTTGATCAATGAAAAAGCGGGCATTGTCAATCTGGGTGCGGAGGGCATGATGCTGTGCGCTGCCATTGCCGGTTTTGCGGCTGTCGTCTATTCGGGCAATGACTGGCTGGGCTTTGCTGCCGGTATGGGCGCGGGTGCCTTGCTGGCGCTTGTTTTCGGTGGTCTGGTGATCTGGCTCAATGCCAACCAATATGCCACTGGTCTGGCGGTGAGCTTGTTTGGTGCTGGTTTTTCTGCTTTTGTGGGTATCGGCTACGTACAGGAAAAAATTCCGCCGCGCCCCAGCTTTGCCATTCCTTACCTGTCGGATATTCCCTGGTTCGGCCCGGCTTTGTTCCGGCACCATCCGCTGGTGTACCTGACGGCTCTTTTTGCGCTCGGCCTGATCTGGTTTTTGTACCGCACTCGCCCCGGTCTGATTTTGCGCAGTGTTGGCGAAAACCCGGAATCCGCGCATGCCCTGGGATACCCGGTGCGCCGTATCCGTCTCGTGGCGGTGCTGGCCGGGGGCGCCTTGTGCGGACTGGCTGGCGCCTACGTTTCGATTGTGTACACCCCGCTATGGGTGGAAGGCATGGTGGCCGGCAAAGGCTGGATTGCCTTGGCCTTGACCACATTTGCGACCTGGCGCCCCGCGCGCGTGCTGCTGGGTGCGTATCTGTTTGGCGGCGTGACCATGTTGCAGTTTCACTTGCAGGGAGTCGGGGTGGAGGTTCCCAGCCAGTTCCTGACCATGTTGCCTTATCTGTCAACCATTCTGGTGCTGGCGCTGATCTCGCGTAATCCGCAGTGGATTCGCATCAACATGCCGACTTCGATTGGCAAGCCGTTCTACCCGGATTCCTGATTTTCCCGGTTCATAATCGAGTTTTTTACCCGTCACCCACTTCGCCAAAGAAAGAATTGACATGACCGACCTGCAAAAACTCTCGCTAAAAATCGCTGCCCTTACCGCCGTGGCTGCTGCTGCACTGGTGGGCTGCGGCAAAAAGGAAGAGCCCGCACCCGTACCTGCACCGGCGCCGGTTGCCTCGGCACCCGCGCCAGCGCCCAAGCCTGAGCCCTTGAAAATTGCATTTGCCTACGTCGGCCCGGTGGGTGACGGTGGCTGGACCTTTGCGCATGACAACGGCCGCAAGGCGCTGGAAGCAGAGTTCGGCGACAAGATCAAGACCTCGTTTGTCGAGAACGTGCCCGAGTCGGCGGACGCCGAACGCGTGCTGCGCGACATGGCGGGGCAGGGCAACAAGCTGATTTTTGGCACCACCTTTGGCTACATGGAGCCCATGCTCAAAGTGGCGGCGGACAACAAAGGCATCAACTTTGAGCACGCCACCGGCTATAAGCAGGCCGACAACATGCGCACCTACGACAGCCGCACTTATGAAGGCGCCTACATGGCCGGTGTGATTGCCGGCAAGATGACCAAGAGCAACACCCTGGGCGTTGTAGCCTCCATTCCAATTCCGGAAGTGATCCGCAACATCAACAGTTTCACACTCGGTGCGCAAAGCAGCAACCCCAAGGTCAAGACCAAAGTGGTGTGGGTGAATGGCTGGTTTGACCCGCCGAAAGAAACCGAAGCCGCCACCAGCCTGATCAATGGCGGCGCCGACGTGCTGTTCCAGAATACCGATTCGCCGGCTGTGCTCAAGACCGCCGAGGCCAAAGGCAAACGCGCCTTTGGTTGGGATTCCGACATGACCGCTTACGGCCCCAAAGCGCACCTGGCATCGAGCGTCATCAATTGGGGTCCGTATTACATCAAGGCCACGCGTGAAGCTCTGGAAGGCAAGTGGGTCGGTGGCGGTCACTCCTGGTGGGGCGTGAAAGAAGGCGCGATTGACATCGTGTCGATCGCTGAAGATGTGCCCGCTGAGACCAAAGCCAAAGTGGAAGAAGTCAAGAAGGGTCTCTCTGACGGCAGTTTCAGCATCTGGAAAGGCCCCATTATCGATAACACCGGCAAAGTGCAGGTCGCCAAGGATACGGTGGCGGACGACAAGTTTCTTGGTGGCTTGAACTTCTTCGTCAAAGGCGTTGAAGGCAAGGTGCCTGGCAGCAAGTAATCTGCTGCGCCAGTGTCACAGAAGCCGCCTGCGGGCGGCTTCTGTGTTTGGATGCCAGTCTGAATCGATGGCTCTGGGCGCACGCCGTCTTGACAGTGCGCTTGACAAGCTGGCCCCAGGTGACTGATTCAAATGGGTATTGGTGTAAACGCGGGTTGATCGAAAGCGGCGAGCCGATAGAATCACGCGGTCCAAGAAGTTGTCAAGGGGCAGCGTCTGGCAAATATTTAATTACTTAGGAAATATCTCATGAGCAACCGTCGCGAATTCATTGTTCAACTCAGTTTGGGTAGCAGCGCCCTGATCGGCGCTAGCGCCATCGCCGCTGACCTTCCCATGGTTGCCGCAACCGATGCCCAAGCCAAGGCGTTGGGCTATGTGGCGGACGCCACCATGGCGGATAAGGCGAAATTCCCCAAGTTTGCGGCCGGGCAAACGTGCGCCACTTGCGCGCTGTACCAAGGTAAGGCGGGCGCTGCATCGGGTCCTTGCCCGCTGTTCGCCGGTAAGCAAGTGGCCGCCAAGGGCTGGTGTAGCGCTTACGCCAAAAAGGCCTGAGGACTGGCCAGTTCTTGACACCCGCTGCGCAGGTATCACGGATATCCGTGGCCTGCGCACGGGCAGTGCAGACGTTTCTGATCTCAGGCCGATGCTTTGATAGGCTGCAGGTGCATCGTCACATCACCGCATTGCGCCCGATGCCGTAGTGCGTGTTCCATCACCACCAGCGCCAGCATGGCCTCCGCAATCGGCGTGGCCCGAATGCCGACACAGGGGTCATGACGGCCCTTGGTGATGACCTCGGTGGAATGGCCCGCCATGTCAATCGACTCACGCGGTGTCAGGATCGAACTGGTGGGTTTGATGGCAATCGACACCTCCAGGTCTTGTCCGCTGGTGATGCCGCCCAATACCCCCCCAGCATTATTCGATTTGAATCCTTGGGGTGAGAGCGAGTCACCGTGCGTGCTGCCGCGTTGTGCCACGCTGGCAAAACCGGCACCAATTTCCACTCCTTTGACGGCATTGATGCCCATCATGGCGTAGGCAATGTCAGCGTCCATTTTGTCAAACAAGGGCTCACCCAGACCCACCGGCACATTCGACGCCGAGACACGAATGCGGGCGCCGCAGGAGTCACCGGCCTTGCGCAGGGCTTCCATGTAGTTTGCCAGCGCGGATACGTCGGCAATCGGTGCAAAAAACGGATTGCCGGGCACAAAATCCCACGACTCAAATGAGATGGGCAGTTCGCCGATCTGCGTCATGCAGCCGCGAAACATCGTGCCATAGTGCTCGGCCAGCCATTTCTTGGCCACCGCACCGGCGGCCACCATCGGTGCTGTCAGGCGCGCGGAAGAGCGTCCGCCACCGCGCGGGTCGCGGATACCGTATTTTTGATAATAGGTGTAGTCGGCGTGGCCCGGGCGAAAGGTTTGGACGATGTTGCCGTAGTCTTTGCTGCGCTGGTCAGTGTTTTTGATCAGCAAGCAGATCGGCGTGCCAGTGGTTTTGCCTTCATAGACACCTGACAAGATTTCGACCGCGTCAGGTTCATTGCGCTGCGTCACAAATTTAGAAGTACCGGGGCGGCGCCGATCCAGGTCGGGCTGGATGTCGGCCTCACTCAAGGCTAGCCCTGGCGGGCAACCATCAATGACGCAGCCAATGGCCGGGCCGTGGGATTCACCAAAGTTGGTGACTGCGAATAGGGTTCCAAAGGTGTTGCCGCTCATGCGAGGGATTATCCCAGACCGCCAACCCGCGTCAGGTCGAAACTGACTGGATAATGAGTGCTTCCCTCCGAAAGCACAAAGGAAACCCATGCCTGGCTATTCAGACCCCGGTTTTGACACGCTGGCACTGCACGCCGGTGCCGCCCCGGACCCCGCGACCGGTGCGCGCGCCGTGCCGATTCATCTCACCACGTCATTCGTGTTCGAGTCCAGCGACCATGCCGCTGCCCTGTTCAACCTGGAACGCGCCGGCCACGTCTACTCGCGCATCAGCAACCCGACCAACGCGGTGCTGGAGCAGCGGGTGTCGGCACTTGAGGGCGGCATCGGTGCCATCACAACCGCCAGTGGTCAGGCCGCGCTGCACCTGAGCATTGCTACCCTCATGGGCGCGGGCTCGCACATTGTGGCCTCCACCGCGCTGTACGGTGGCTCACAAAACCTGCTGCACTACACGCTGCGCCGCTTTGGCATCGAGACGACCTTCGTCAAACCCGGCGACATCGACGGCTGGCGTGCCGCCGTGCGGCCGAACACCAAACTTTTTTTTGGCGAAACCGTGGGCAACCCCGGGCTGGAGGTGCTGGACATCGCGACCATCTCGGCAATCGCCCACGAGGCGGGCGTGCCGCTGCTGGTGGACTCGACCCTCACCTCGCCCTGGCTCATCAAGCCGTTCGACCATGGCGCTGATCTGGTCTACCACTCGGCCACCAAATTTTTGAGCGGCCACGGCACTGTGATCGGCGGCATTGTGGTGGACGGCGGCACATTTGACTGGGACAAATCCGGCAAATTCCCGGAGCTGACCGAGCCGTATGCGGGTTTTCACAACATGGTGTTCAGCGAAGAATCGACCGTGGGCGCTTTCCTGCTACGTGCCCGGCGCGAGGGCCTGCGCGACTTTGGCGCCTGTCTGAGCCCGCATTCGGCCTGGCTGATTCTGCAAGGCATCGAGACTTTGTCGCTGCGCATGGAACGCCACATGAGCAATACGCGCAAGGTGGTCGAATTCCTGGCCGGCCAGCCCTTCGTGGCGCGTGTCGGCCACCCCTTGCTGGCATCACATCCGAGCCATGCACTGGCGCAAAAGCTGTTGCCGCGCGGAGCCGGCTCGGTGTTCAGCTTTGACCTGAATGGCAGCCGCGAGCAGGGCAAGAAGTTCGTCGAAAGCCTCAAAGTCTTCAGCCACCTGGCCAACGTGGGCGACTGCCGCAGTCTGGTGATTCACCCGGCCAGCACGACGCACTTTCGTCTGAGCGACGAGGCGCTTGCCGCAGGCGGCATCACGCAGGGCACGATCCGCCTGTCGATCGGCCTGGAAGACCCGGATGACCTGATTGACGACCTCAAGCGGGCGTTGAAAACGGCAGAAAAGGCAGGTGCATGATGGAACTCACAGTCAACGGCCACAGTACTTATTGCTACACCGGTGGCAAAACTTTCGATGCCACCAAGCCCACCATCATCTTCATCCACGGCGTATTGAACGACCACAGTGTCTGGATTTTGCAGACCCGCTACCTGGCCAATCACGGCTGGAATGTGCTCGCTGTGGACCTGCCGGGCCACTGCCGAAGCGCAGGCAATCCGCCGGCCACGGTGGAAGACGCCGCCGACTTTGTCATCGCCCTGATGGATGCGGCGGACCTCCAAAAAGCCGCGCTGGTGGGCCATAGCTTTGGCTCCCTGGTCGCGCTGGAAGCCGCAGCCCGCGCACCAGAACGCGTTAGCCAATTGGTGCTGGTGGGCACAGCGTTTCCCATGAAAGTGTCACCCGCCCTGCTGGAATCCTCGTTGAAGGAGCCGATGAAGGCCCTGGAGATGGTCAACATCTTTTCACGCTCAACTCTGGCGCCGCCGCCCTCGGCTCTGGGGCCGGGCACCTGGGTGTATGGCGCATCTATGGCGCTGGGGCGCCGGGTGCTGGCTAACAACCCCCGCGTCAACCTGTTTCATACCGGTTTCAAAGCCTGCGACAGCTACAGTCATGGCGAGGCGGCGATGGCGCAGGTGCAGTGCCCGGTGCTTTTTGTGTTGGGCCGCGTCGATCAGATGACGCCACCCAAAGCGGCGCAGGGTCTGATCAAAAAGGCGTTAAACGCCCAAGTGATTTACCTGCCCGGCGGCCACCAGCAGATGAACGAGACGCCCGAGCCGATGCTGGCGGCGTTGAACAGGTTTTTGAAATCGTGAGGCGTGTGGGGGTGCGAACGACTGCAACGCTACAAAGGCAACGTTCGGGGCGCGCCTGTTTTTCCCTCACGCAGGCTTGGCATAAAAAAATGACACCCCAACGGGCACCAGGCCCTATTTGACCGAAGCAGAGGCTTTAATCAGCGAGCGCGGCAAAGGCCCGTGCCGTGATCTCATCGACACCGCCGGTGCCGCTGATCGCGCGGTATTTGGGTGCGGCAGCCGGTTCGGCCTTGGCCCAGTTGCTGTAGTAATCCACCAGCGGACGGGTTTGCGCGCTGTACACCTCCAGCCGTTTCTTCACGGTCTCTTCCTTGTCGTCATCGCGCTGAATCAAGGGCTCGCCGGTGACGTCGTCCACGCCCGCCACTTGGGGTGGGTTGAATTTGACGTGGTAGGTGCGACCGGAAGCCGCGTGGGAGCGCCGGCCACTCATGCGCTCGATGATGGCGTCAAACGGCACGTCGATTTCCAGCACGTAATCAAGTTTGACACCAGCGGCTTTCATGGCGTCGGCCTGCGGAATGGTGCGCGGAAAGCCGTCAAACAAGAATCCGGCCGCGCAGTCGCTCTGGGCAATACGCTCTTTCACCAGGTTGATGATCAGGTCGTCGCTGACCAGATCGCCCGCGTCCATCACCTTTTTGGCTTCAATGCCCAGCGGCGTACCGGCCTTGACTGCGGCGCGCAGCATGTCACCGGTCGAAATTTGCGGAATACCGTATTTCTGGCAGATGAACGTGGCTTGGGTGCCTTTGCCAGCGCCGGGTGCGCCCAACAGGATGAGTCTCATGGTTTTCCTTTGATTTGGTGAAAATCAGTTAGCGACCCCGGCTGGCTTTCAAGTCAACCGGGGTGTCTTGTTATCTCTACAAGAATAGCACGCGTCAAGGTCGCGCTAGCTGACGCCGATCAAGCACCAAACAGGCGACGCACACGCTCCAGGTCTTCTTGCGTGTCCACGCCCGGGCCAGGTGCGTGGGGCGCGATATGGACTGCAATCCGGTAGCCGTGCCACAGGGCGCGCAACTGCTCCAGCGATTCCGTGACCTCGATCGGAGCCTGCGTCAGGGTTGGGAAGCGGCGCAAAAAGCCGACCCGGTAAGCATAGAGGCCAATGTGGCGCAACGGGGGAGGGCTGGGCAGCGCAGCGCTGTCGTTCAAAGTCAGGACTTGATCGCGCCAGCAGGGGATTGGGGCGCGGCTGAAATACAGTGCCAGTCCTTGGGCGTCGAGCACCACCTTGACGACGTTACGGTTGTTGAATTCTGCTGCACTATTTATAGCGTGTGCTGCCGTGCTCATGCTGGCTGCAGGCTGATTGAGAAGAAGGTGGGCGACGGCGGCGACCAGTGACGGGTCAATCAGTGGCTCGTCGCCCTGCACATTGACCACAATTTCGTCGTCGCCCAGCCCCAGCAGAGTGCAGGCCTCAGCCAGCCGGTCGCTGCCAGAGGGGTGGTCGGTGCGGGTCAGCACGGCCTCGATGCCGTGGGCCTGGCAAGCTTCGACGATCAGCGGGCTGTCACCTGCCACCACGACACGCACACGGCCAGCCGGGCTGGCACTGGATAGCACCCGTTGCGCCACCCGCACCACCATCGGCGCGCCGCCAATGTCAGCCAGCGGTTTGTTGGGCAGGCGACTTGACGCCAGCCGCGCCGGGATCAGGACGGTGAAAGTCAAAGACCGAGCTCCTCGTCGCTCAGCGTGCGGGCTTCGCTTTCCAGCAGGATCGGAATGCCGTCGCGCACCGGGTAGGCCAGCCGCGCGCTGCGGGAAGTCAGTTCCTGCTTCTCGCGGTTGTATTCGAGCGGCCCTTTGGTGACCGGGCAAACCAGTAGTTCAAGTAGTCGTGTGTCCATGGGGTAATGATAGCGTTGGCTCAAGGGTGGATCGCCAGCAAGCGGTCGAGTCGGGCGTCGAGTTGTGCCAGAAAGGCGGGCTCGGGGGTGATGAGCAGCGGCACGGCCAGGGCCTCGGGCTGCAGTGGCCACAATTTGACCGCATCCTTTTCAGTACAAATCAGGGTGTAGCCCTCGTAGTCATTACGTAACCAGCTATTAAAATCGTAGTGGTCCGGCAGCGCGAGGGTGCGTGCCAAGGTCAAACCCTGGGCGCGCAGCATGGCAAAAAAATCTTCTGGCTTGGCAATGGCGGCCAACGCCAGCAGGGGCTTGTTGCACAGGCAGGTCGGGCCTGCCAGATCGCAGAGTGCTTGCTGGCTGCCGTCAGCCTTTATGGCGTAGCGGCTCAGCGTGCGCTGCGCGGAGAAACCGGCAAAGGCGGGCGGTGTGCCGGTGTGCAGCACCAGGTCCACCGCGCGCGGCCAGGGTTCGCGCAAGGGACCGGCGGGCAGCAAAAAGCCGTTGCCGACGCCACGCTCGTCAAACACACAAATCTCCAGGTCGCGTTGCAGGCCCAGGTGTTGCAGGCCGTCGTCGCAGACGATGATCTGCGTTTGCGGGTAGCGCGCCAGCAGCGCGCGGGCGGCGTCAACCCGGCGGCTGGCGACAAACACGGGCGCGGCCGTGCTGCGCTGGATCAGGGCCGGCTCGTCGCCGACGTCGGCAATAGCGCTGTCAGTGCACACTTCGCGGCAGTCGTGGGTCTGGCGACCATAGCCGCGCGAGATCACGCCCACTTGCAGGCCGTGCGCCTGCAGGTGCCGCACCAGCATCATGACCACCGGGGTCTTGCCCGCGCCGCCCGCCACCACATTGCCGACCACGATCACCGGGACCGGCACGCGCTCTGTTTTGAAGATGCCGACGCGGTACAAACTGCGCCGTAGCGCCGCCAGTGCGCCAAACAGCAGCGAGAGCGGCCACAGCAGCCAGGCCAGCCAGCCGCGGTGTGTCCAGGCGTGCGTCAGGCGCTGCTGCCAGGTTGAAGATTGGGTTGGCTGGGTCATGATTCAGCCTCCCGGTGATTGGCAGCGTTCTTGTTTTTTTATGCGCTGTATTCCCCCCCTCTCCCCCAACCCCTCTCCACCCCCGCCGGGGCGGAAAGGGGAGCTAACAGCCACATTTGGCCGCGTCTTTGAAGGTGGGAAATAAACGCGCGATGGCACGTTGGCCATTAACCGACCGATTGGCCTCGAGACAGGTTGCTGCCACTTCGAGGCCAGCGCGCCGTCGAACCCATATTTCCCACCTTCAAAGACGCGACCACATGAGGCTCCCCTCTTCCGCCCGGCGGGGCGGGAAAGGGGCGGGGGGGTATGGGTGGGGGAAAGAACGTTCAAAATCCCATCCCAGTCAAGACAACCGAAAAGTCTTTTTTCATTGTCATTACAGATCAGGAAGCAAGTTTTGCGCAAGCGCCGTAAGTCCGGGACAACAACGGTATTTCTGCAACCACTTTCTCTCTCAATTGCCCCCGGCGTGCGCCGTCGACTGGGTGGCGAAGGTGATTTGGGACAGGCCGGCGCGTCGGGCCGCTTCCATTACCGTGATCACGTCCTGGTGCCGGGCACTGGCATCGGCATGGATGATCACCACCGAGTCCTTGCCTGCTTTGGCACCTTCGGTCAGGGCGGCGGCGAGGATGTCCACACTGCGACCCGTCACGGGCGTCTTGTTGACGCTATAAGCCCCTTCGCTGCTGACGCTGACCAGCACTTCCTTGGGGTAATCGCGCTGGGCTTCGGTGTCAGCCACCGGCAGCTTGAGCTGCAGTTCGGTGAACTTGCTGTAGGTGGTGGAGAGCATTAAAAAAATCAGCACCACCAGCAACACGTCAATGAACGGAATCAGGTTGATTTCGGGCTCTTCCTTTTGACGCGGACGGAAATTCATGGCTTGCGCAGTGTGTTGAGGTGGCGTGCCAGCCGCTCTGACGCCAGTTCCAGCGTCAGCAGGTACTCGTCGACGCGCGCCCGGAAGTAGCGCCAGAAAATTAGCGACGGAATGGCCACGATCAGGCCAAACGCGGTGTTGTAGAGCGCAATCGAAATGCCATGCGCCAGTTGCGCCGGGTTGCCCCCGGTCGCGCCGCCGGGCGTCGACTGCGAGCCAAAAATCTCGATCATGCCCACGACCGTGCCAAACAAGCCCATCAGCGGCGCCGCAGAGGCAATGGTGGCGAGTGCGTTCAGGTATTTTTCCAGCCGGTGCGCGACCAGGCGACCGGCGCTCTCCATGGTGGAGCGAAGCTCGTCCTCGCTACAGCGCGGGTGGCTGTTGAGCGCGCGCAAGCCGCTGGCCAGCACTTCACCCAAGGCCGAGTTCTGCGCCAGTTGATTCACGACATCGGGCGTCGGCACCACCGTGCGCGTGATGGTAAGTACCTCATCGAGCAATTGGGGCGGTGCGATTTTGACCGTCTTGAGACTGACAAAGCGCTCAATGACGAGCGCCAAGGCCAGGATAGAGCAGGCAACCAGCGGCCAGATCGGCCAGCCTGCGGCTTGTATGATTGAAAACAAATGGGGTCTCCGCGCAGATGAAATGCCGCGCAATTATGGCGCACGTCCCAATTCTTGGACTTCATCCGTTAGGGAGCCCTATTCCACTGGATGGGTGCCTGCGTCAGTCACCCACAAAATCTGTGGATAACTTTGTGCAAAACTGGCTGCTGAAGTGCCACTGAGCCGCATGGGCTGGGGCTTGTGACAGATCGATGACAAATTAGGCAATGAAAAATACATTGAAATCAATAACTTGCACCACAGTATCAGGCGTTCAAAGGGGCTTGCAAAAGGGCGACGAACAAGACCTGCCATTGTGGAGCATTCCTCTGTCACACCCTGACGCCAGCCGTCGTTTGCTTCATGTTTGAAACCGATAGCCCCGCTATGACGCCCCGCATCTGGCAAATTGGCGCACTCTGCCGCGCCATCGCTGATGCGCTCGATACCCGTTTCAACCCGGTCGTCGTGCGCGGCGAACTATCGGGTTTCTCGCGCGCGTCGAGCGGGCATTGTTATTTTTCCCTCAAGGATGAAAGTGCGCAGATTCGCTGCGCCATGTTTCGCCGCGCTGCCAGCTCGCTCGATTTTTCGCCGCGCGACGGCGAACTGGTCGAAGTGCGTGGTCGTCTGGGGGTCTACGAGCCGCGTGGCGATCTTCAATTGATCGTGGAGAGCATGAGTCGGGCCGGGCAGGGCGCGCTGTTTGAGCAGTTTCTCCAGCTGAAAGCCAAGCTCGAGGCTCTGGGGCTGTTCGCTGCCGAGCGCAAACGCCCGCTACCCGCTTTGCCGCGTGGCATTGGGGTGGTGACGTCGCTCGGTGCGGCTGCTTTGCACGATGTGGTGACGACCCTGCAGCGGCGCGTGCCGCATATCCCGGTGGTCATTGCTCCGGCCACGGTGCAAGGCAGCAGCGCACCAGGCGAGTTGATTCAGGCACTATCAAATTTGTATCTGTTGACGCAAGCAGGACGGGGGCTAGAGCCTGATTTGACTAAAAAGACAAAAAAGAAGGGCGAGCACGTCGCACCCTGCATCGATGTCATTTTGCTGGTGCGCGGGGGCGGTTCGATGGAGGATTTATGGGCCTTCAACGACGAGCAACTGGCGCACACATTGGCCCAAAGCCCGGTGCCCATTGTTTGCGGCGTTGGCCATGAAACCGACTTCACCATCGCTGATTTTGTGGCGGACCTGCGCGCGCCAACGCCCACCGCCGCAGCCGAGTTGGTGGCGCAGCCGCGTCAGGTCTGGCTGGGCGCGCTTGATGCGGCGGCGCGCCGCCTGCAGGACGCGGTGTTGCGCCGCCTGGATCAGCAAAGCCAGCGCTTGGACCTGACAACGTTGCGCCTTGGGCGACCGTCGGCGCTGGTCGGCCGTCAAGGCCTGCGCCTGGGCGCTAGCGCGCAACGGCTGCAACTGGCGTCGCGCCATTTTGTGCAGCAAAGACAGCAAGCCTTGCTGCGGCTGCAGGCGGCTTTGCCCACTGCGGCGCAGCGCGGCCTGCAGCGCCAGGACGAGCGTCTGCAGCGCGCGGCGCTGCGGCTGGGCTTGCTCGACCCGCACCTGGTGCTGCAGCGCGGTTACGCCTGGTTGAGCACGCCGGACGGTGTCGGCATCAGCAGCGTGCAGCAAACCTGGCCGGGTCAGGCCGTGCGGGCCACCCTTGTTGATGGCGCGGTTGATTTGACGGTCACCCCCTCGATTTGAACAAAGTTTCTACAATTGCCGATCTCCAACAACCAACGCACGAGGACATCATGGAACATAAACTGCCCGCCCTGCCGTACGCGATTGACGCGCTGGCCCCCGCCTACTCCCAGGAAACGATGGAGTACCACTACGGCAAGCACCACAACGCCTATGTCGTGAATCTCAACAATCTGCAAAAAGGCACTGATTTTGAGAATATGTCGCTCGAAGACATCATCAGACAAGCCAGTGGTGGCATTTACAACAATGCCGCGCAAGTCTGGAACCACACCTTCTTCTGGAACGGCATGAAGCCCCAAGGTGGCGGTGAGCCCACCGGTGCGCTGGCAGCCGCCATCAACGCCAAATGGGGCAGCTACGCTGCGTTCAAAGAAGCATTTGTCAAGTCGGCCGTGGGCAACTTTGGCTCCGGCTGGACCTGGCTGGTGAAAAAGGCCGATGGTTCGGTCGATATCGTCAACATGGGTCCCGCGGGCACCCCGCTGACCAGTGCCGACAAGGCGTTGCTGGCGGTTGATGTGTGGGAGCACGCCTATTACATTGACTACCGCAACCTGCGCCAGAAATACGTTGAAGTCTTCTTTGACAAGCTGGTGAACTGGGGTTTTGCGCAAGCCAATTTCGCCTGAAGTTGGCCTGACCTGAACCACCGGCTGGGCCCGCCGGTGGTGGTGCCATGAACAAAGCTTTCACAAAAGAAACCGATGACGCCGACGAGGACGACGCGCCATCGCCATCGCCTTCACTGCCCGCAGGTGGCAAAAATTACATCACACCGCAAGGGTATGCCCGGCTACGCGGCGAATTGCTGGACTTGATCGATAACCAGCGGCCTCAGGTGGTGGAGGCGGTTTATTGGGCCGCCAGCAATGGCGATCGCTCTGAAAACGGCGACTACATCTATGGCAAAAAACGCTTGCGCGAGATTGACCGACGCATCCGGTTTTTGACCCAACGGCTTGAAATCGCGCAGGTCACCGATCCGGCGCTGCACCATGGCAGTGAGCAGATTTTCTTTGGTGCGCATGTGACGTACGTTGAGGCCGCAGGCGCGGCGCGCAGTGTCACCATTTTGGGCATCGATGAGGCCGACAGCGCCCAAGGCGAGGTCAGTTGGGTGTCGCCGATTGCCCGTACCCTGCTGCAAGCCCGCGTTGGCGATGAGTTGCAGTTGCTGACGCCACTCGGTCGGGTGGAAATTGAGGTGATTGGCGTCGACTATCCGGCGCCCGATGCCTAAGTCGCTGCAGTGACCTACTGGGTGACCTTGGACCGTTGCGCTTTGAGCACGGAATGCGTTCTTCTGAGATTGCCCAAGGCGGTTTCAAGCTGCTTGCTGTCTCGCACGGCAATCACAAAACGTAAGTCTGTGGCGTCCTGCGCGACTTCATCTTCCATGTCAATGTGCGTGATGTCGGCCTCGGCAGCGGCGAGGGCGGCAGCGACCCGGGCCAACACGCCGCGGCCATTGACGACAGTCACCCGCACCTCGGTTTCAAAGGGGCGAACGGGGTCGTCCGACCACTGCACGTCAATAAAGCGCTCACTGTCATTGAGTTTGAGCTTCTGGGCTACGGCGCAGTCCGCTGCATGCACCAGCAAACCCTCGCCGCGTCCCAAGTAACCCACAATGGCGTCGCCCGGCACCGGTCCGCAGCACGGCGCGAAACGGATGGAGGCGTTTTCGCTGCCATCGAGCACGACGCCGCCTTGTGATATTGCTTCGTTCGTGGTGTAACGCTCGCGCGTGAGCAACAAGGCGTCCGGCTTTTCGCCCCGGTCGGTCAGCAGGGTCAGCAAACGCTTGGCAACGATGCTGGCAATGCGTTTGCCCAAGCCAAGGTCCAGGAACAGTTCGGACATGCTCTTGTTGCCGGTAAAACGCAGTAACTTCTCCCACAGCAATCGATTGCTGCCGGTGTCGTCCGGCAATTTTTCAATGCCTTCGGCGCGCAGCGCCTGCGCCAACATCTTTTCGCCCAGATCCTCAGACTCGGTCTGGGCCAGCGTCTTGAGGTGCTGGCGAATTTTTGAGCGCGCGCGCGCGGTGCGGACAAACCCCAGCCAGGCCGGATTGGGGGCGGCGCCCGGCGCGGTGACAATCTCAATGACGTCGCCATTTTTGATTTCGGTGCGCAAGGGTACTTGTTCGCCATTGATCCGCGCCGCCAGCGTGCGGTCGCCGACATTGCTGTGAATCGCATAGGCAAAGTCCACCACCGTGGCCCCTTTGGGCAGTGCCATGATCTGGCTTTTGGGCGTAAAAACATAGACTGCATCGGGGAACAGGTCAACCTTGACGTGATCCCAAAACTCGGCGGCATCGCGTGTTTCATCTTCGATGTCAAGCAGCGACTGCAGCCACTTGGAGCCCAGCCAGTCGCCGGTGCCGCTGCCTTGCGGGGTATTGACTTTGTACAACCAGTGCGCGGCAACCCCCGACTCGGCGACCAGATGCATGGCCTCGGTGCGTATCTGAAATTCCACATTCACCCCGGACGGGCCGACCAAGGTGGTGTGCAGCGACTGGTAGCCATTGAGCTTGCCAATGGCAATGTGGTCCTTGAACTTGCCGGGTACCGGTTTGTAGAGCTGGTGCAAGGTGCCCAGCGCGGTATAGCAGTCGATCACGCTGGGCACCAGAATCCGAAAGCCGTAGATGTCTGTGACCTGGGCAAATGTGAGGTGCTTCTCCTCCATCTTCTTGTAGATCGAATACAAGGTTTTCTCGCGGCCCGCGATGCGCACATCCATGCCACTGTTGGCGAAAGCGGTGTCGACTTCTTCTTGTACTTTTTGAATCAGATCGCGTCGACGACCGCGCGACTTGGCCACCGCCTTGGACAAAATGGCGTAACGCCAGCGTCGCAGATAGCGAAACGCCAGGTTCTGGAGTTCACGGTAGGTCTGGTTCAGACCCAGGCGATGCGCAATCGGGGCGTAGATGTCGAGCGTCTCGGTGGCAATGCGGGCCCATTTATCGCGCGGAGCGTCTGACAGCGTGCGCATGTTGTGGGTTCGATCCGCCAACTTGATCAGGATGACGCGCACGTCACGCGCCATGGCCAGCAGCATTTTGCGAAACGACTCGGCCTGGTTTTCTTCGCGGGTGCTGAAATGCAGCTTGTCGAGCTTGGTCAGGCCGTCCACTAGCTCGGCCACGGGCGAGCCAAAGCGCTCGATCAGCTCAATCTTGGTGACGCAGCAATCCTCCAGCGCATCATGGAGCAGCGCCGCCATCAGCGCCTGGGCATCGAGCTTCCAGTCGGCGCATTGGGCGGCGACGGCGATCGGGTGAGTGATGTACGGTTCACCGCTGTTGCGCAGTTGCCCCAAATGGGCTTGGTCGGCATAGCGATAGGCCAGGCGCACTTGCGCCAGATCGGGGGCTGACAGGTAGTCGAGTTTGGCCGTCAGGCCGGCAAAACTGGCCGCGGCCGCATTGACTGCCGCCGGGCTGGGCAAGTCGGCCGCGGGCCGCGGCCCCGCCGCGGCTGGTTTCTTGCTGGAGTTGGGTTTGACAACGGTACTCACCCCGTGAATATAGCGTGCCGACGGCGTTTTGCCGCGCGCCAATAAAAAAGCACCGCAAACGGTGCTTTTTTGGCATTGGAAAAAACCGTCAGAGAGGCACTTTTTTCAGCATCTCCAGGCCAATTTTGCCTGCGGCGATCTCGCGCAGGGCGGTGACGGCGGGCTTGTTTTTGCAATCCACTTTGGGCGCATGGCCTTGGCTCAGCATGCGTGCACGGTAGGTCGCTGCCAGCACCAGCTGAAAACGATTGGGGATCTGCTCAAGGCAGTCTTCGACAGTAATACGGGCCATGAAATTCTCCGAAAGACCAAGGGGGTGCACTAGAAAATATGCAATGCTTTGAACGTTTCAGCCCGAGCGCGACGCTGCGCCGAGAACTTGAGTCGCTGGGAATGAACAATCGCTTTCAGGTCAAAAAGCGCACGATCAAACAATTCGTTGATTATAACGAAGTCAAACTTATGCACTTGCGCCACTTCAATCGCTGCGTTTTTGAGCCGCAGCGCAATGACGTCGGCCGAATCTTCACCACGGCGCTCCAGCCGCGCGCACAACTCGTCCCAACTCGGCGGCAGTATGAAGATGCTGATGGCATTGGCAAACAGCTTCTTGATCTGCAGCGCGCCTTGGTAATCGATTTCAAGCACCACATCGGCCCCTTGGGCCATGCGCTCTTCAATCGCTTTTTTGGAGGTGCCATAGCGGTGCTGGTGCACCGCAGCCCATTCCACAAACGCATCGGCTTTCACCATGGCATCGAATTCCTGCTCGGAGACGAAAAAATATTCGCGGCCGTGCTTTTCCTGCCCGCGGGGCGCGCGCGTGGTATGCGAGACCGAGAGTTGAACGTGCGAGTCGAGCTCAAGCAAGGCCTTCACCAGGCTCGATTTACCAGCCCCACTGGGGGCGGCCACGACAAACAAGTTTCCGGGGTAATCCATAAGAGTCAGCTTGGCAAGAAAGTTACGAGTCGCGATCTTAGCAGTCGGACTTTGGACTTGGCAGTGCAGACGGGTGAGGTCACCACGGCGAGGGCAAGGGCCTCTGCTCGCAAGTCAGTGGCAAAGGTGGCAGAGGCTGGATTTCCCGCTTCAGACGCGCTGGCCGCCCGGGGGCTAGAGGCCATCTTTTCACATAGAAATGCAAGACCTACGCTTTAATACTGTGTCCCATCCTTGTGGGCGTACCGCCATTTCCCGTCGTCCCCCAACGTGGCTTGCAAGTCGTCATCCGGGTAGGTCGCGGTATCGCCGGCGGCGCGGTCGCCCACTTCGAGATAAAGAACATCCGCGTTTGTGCGGTTCACCACTTTGTGGCCGTTGCCGGTGCCGGCTTTGAAACCCGCGCACATGCCCGGAGCAAGTGGCGTCTCGCCCTGGTCCGTGATGAGCACCGGGTGACCCTCCAGGATGTACACGAATTCGTCCTGTTTCGTGTGGGCGTGCCGAAGCGCAGAGCCTGCACCGGGCATGAGACGCGTCAGGTTCACCCCGAAATTGGACAAACCGAAGAGTTCACCCAGCGGTCGCTTCTCCCGGCCCGCCATGCGCGATGCAAAGGGCTCGGGATAAGTTGAAGGTTTTGTGCGGGGCGTCGCGTCCAGGGCAGCGATGGCGATGGGGAATTCAGTGTTTGGCATGGTGACTCCGGTGGGTATTGCTTGGTTTATAAGCTTAACGAATTCGATGCGTGACAGCGCAGGTGTATCTCTTGCGACCGGTTACCCGTCTAAGTGGGTGGATGAGAAAAAATCGTCCGGAACCTATCAACCGAAACCTATTGGAGAACATCATGAGTGATTTGAGCCCCCGAGACCTTGAACTGGTGGCGCTTGGTGCTGCGATGGGCAGCAATTGCCCACCCTGCATGGAGTACCACATTCCGCAATCGCGAAAAGTGGGGCTGAGCGACGCTGAAATTCACGCAGCCATCCTGCATGCGGACAAAATTCGCCAAGTCCCGGCCCGCAAGACGCTCCAGACCGCGCTCGCCATGCTGCCGTCGGTCGCGCCCGAGGCCGGGAGCGCGGAGCCCATGCCAGGATGCGGATGTGCACAGGATAACCAAGCGCGGAGCGCATGCTGCTGACACTGTGTTTGAAGATGCGCCGTCACAGCGTGACGCGGCGGCGCTGCATCGCTTGGGGAACATGACATGAATGGTGAAGTTGTACAACCCGCATTTCGCGCTATTGCTGACGATCTGGCGCAGTCGCTGCGGCGCTACCTTGAACGGTATGTCGGAGATCCTGCCGTGGCGGAAGACCTGTCGCAGGAAACCCTGATGCGCATCAACAAGGGGTTGCCATCCTTTGCCGGTCGTTCGTCGATCAAGACCTGGGCTTTTTCCATCGCCAACCGGGTCGCTGCCGATTACCTGCGCCATCCTGATCGAAGGCTGCACATCGTTGAGCTGGACGAAGTCGGCGAACCCATTGACCCGGATCGTGCGCTGGACGAAAAAATGATTTTGGGCGAGATGAACGAATGTATTCGTGCCGTGATCGACAGCCTGCCAGACAGTTACCGTGCCGCGCTCATCCTGCACGATCTTGAGGGACTGTCTGCCGAGCAAACGGCCGAGATTTGCGCTTGTTCTCTGGCTACGGCGAAGATCAGGATTCACCGCGCACGGCTTCGTCTGAAGGAGGAGCTGACGAAACGGTGCGAGTTCTATCGAGACCAGGACAATGTGTTTCGGTGTGATCGCAAGGCGTAGCGCCTCGTGAGGAAGGCGAACAGGCCCAGCCGGTTCAATCTTCGCTGACCAGCCCGGTTGCCAGGGCCTGCGCCGGGTTGGCGAAGATGGCCATGGCGGTCGTCATTCGTTTGAAACCCAACTTTCGGTAGAACGGCTCCTTGCCGGGAACCGCATACAGGATGATCTTCTTGTGATCTTTGGAGAGATCCACCAGCGTCGACACAATCGCTTTGCCCACACCCGTGCCTTGATGGCTCGGGTGCACGGCGACGTCGCAGAGGTAGGCGCAATCCACGCCATCGGCCAGTACCCGCCCGGCGCCGATCAGCTTGCCTGAGTCGTAGACAAAGCACTTGAACATGCTGGCCGTAAACACGGTCTTCAAGCCTGATGAATTCTTGTTGCCAAGCGGGGCGACTCGGTACAGCTCGGAGAGCTCGTCCCAGTCGATGCCGTCCAGCGCGTAACGCCATTCGAGTGTCATGGGGATCTCCCTGTAAAACCTGTTGTGCTAATTGGACATCACGAGCCTGGGCACGCGTCAACCCTTCACGTTTCGGCTTTTCCCACCCACTTTTGCACAGTGGGTGCTTGGTAACTGGCGAATCGGTCCAGCAGCACGTCGGGTGTCTGTTCGACGATCAGGATGGCGCGGTGCGGTGGTTTGACGAACTGCTCCGCGACCGCATGATCCAAAAACGTCGTCAGTGCATCGAAGTAGCCCGCCGCGTTCAGCAAGCCGCAGGGTTTGGTATGAATGCCAAGTTGGGCCCAGGTCCAGATTTCGAAGATTTCTTCAAGCGTGCCGATGCCGCCAGGCATGGCGATGAAGCCGTCAGACAGTTCAGCCATCAGGGTTTTGCGCTCATGCATGGATTGCGTGACGTGGAGTTCGGTCAGGCTCTTGTGCGCAACTTCCTTTCGCACCAGTGCCTCCGGGATGACCCCCACGGCCCTGCCGCCGAGCTGCAGCACCGTGTCGGCAATCAGCCCCATGATGCCCACGCTGGCACCGCCGTAGACCAGCCCCAGGTTTCGGTCAACCAGCGACTTGGCAAGCGCACGCGCGGCGCTGGAATAGGCCTCTTGTCGCCCTGGGTTGGAGCCGCAATAAACGCAAATATTTTTCATGGCGTGCTTCGATCATGGGTGGGGGCTTTCATTTTGGCAGATGGCCTTGGCTGTGAAGAAGCGCCCAAAGTTTACCGCCCGCCGGCCACATCGATAGAGGCGCCGGTGGTATAGGAGGCATCTTCAGACAGCAGCCACAGAACGGCCTTGGCAACCTCTTCGGGATAGCCGCCGCGCTTCATCGGCACGCTATCTTTCACCCGATCCACCCGCTGGGGGTCGCCGCCACTGGCGTGAATGTCTGTGTAGATGATTCCGGGGGACACGGCGTTGACACGGATGCCCTCCGCCGCAACCTCTTTGGCCAAGCCAATGGTCAGGGTGTCAATGGCCGCTTTGGATGCGGCGTAGTCGACATATTCGCCAGGGGCGCCAAGGTGCGATGCGCGTGATGACATGTTGACGATGGCGCCGCCCTTGCCGGCGTGCCTGGTCGACATGCGCCGCACCGCTTCGCGTGAACAGATGAAGCTGCCGACCACGTTGGTGGCAAAAATGCGCTGGATGCGTGCACTATCCATCTCATCAACGCGCGCTTGTCGCTCCAAAATCCCGGCGTTGTTGACCAGTGCGGTCACCGGGCCGAAAGAGGCATCGACGTGTTTAAAAAGCCGGATCACATCTTCCTCGACCGCAACGTCGGCCTGAACCGCCATGGCGATGCCATTTTTTTGGGTGATGGCAGCCACAACCGCATCGGCCGCAGCCCGATTGTGGAGGTAGCTGATGCAAACCGCGTAACCCTCCTCGGCGGCAAGGTGTGCAATGGCAGCCCCGATGCCTCGGGAGCCGCCGGTAATGAGGATGATTTTTTTCATAGATCTTGTGGTAAATCGTCAGGCCTGGCGAGACTGCGCCAGGGCGAAGGCTGGAAATCGTGCTGGTTAATGTTGAGCGATGAAAGGCTTGGGCAGCAAAGCATAACGGCTAGACGGCCGCTATATTTTTAATAGCTGATTACGAAGGATGGACGGGGGGCTACATGCAAAAATGATGCATAACGCGTTTGATCAGTTAGCCTCTGGCCAAGCCCGCATCGCCACTTTTACAGCACGACGCAGTTCCTCCCTGGTTGCGCCGCCAGCGGCTTGTACGGCTGCGCCCTGTCCCACCATGGTTAGATAGCGTGCCAAATCGGCGACATCAACGCTGGAGGCAAGCTCGCCTTCGGCCTGAGCGCGAGTCAGACGGTCCCGCACCATGGTTTGCAGCGCAGCCTGGCGCGCCCGCAGTTCGTCTCTGATCGCGGCGCTGGCAGCACTGCCCACCAGACCACCGTGAACAGCCAGACAGCCGTGCGGCAAGCCTGGCTGCGTTTGAATATCCACTAGCGCCAGGAGCATTCGCTCCACACCGGAGCGTGCATTGGGTTCATCCAGCAGCTTTCCAGTGAATTCCCCCTGGCGTTGCCAGTAGCGCTCGAACGCGGAGCGGAATAATTCTTCCTTGCTGCCGAAAGCAGCATACAAGCTGGGCTTGTTGAGGCCGGTGGCAGCCATCAAGGTGGCCATGGATGTGCCCTCATAACCGTGTTGCCAGAACACATTGACAACCTTGTCCAGCATCTCGTCAGCATTGAATCCTCGGGGGCGTCCCATGGCCATTTCGTTTACTCCTTTTGCTCAAGCCTATTTTCATACCTTTCGGTAGGTAAATGTCTTGACAGCGTGGCTCGGCGCAAATGCATCATATACTTACCAATCGGTACATAAGTAAAGGAGCTACTTTAATGAACAAACAACGCGTGGTCGTGACTGGCATGGGCTTGGTGACACCGCTGGGATGCGGTGTTGAAACGGTGTGGCAACGTTTGACAGGTGGTGTCAGCGGGCTGCGGCGCTTGCCTGATGAGTTCTGCAGCGGGCTGGACGCACAGGTGGGGGCCATCGTTCCGACAGTGCAAGAAGATGCCGAGGCAGGGTTGGACATTGACCGTGTCGTGTCGGGCAAAGACCAGAAAAAAATGGATCGTTTCATCGTCCTCGCGCTCGCCGCTGCGGATCAGGCATTGCAGCAAGCCGGTTGGCAACCACAGTCGCCGCACGCCCAGGAGCGAACGGCCACCATCATCGCTTCGGGTATTGGCGGCTTCCCGGCCATTGCCGAGGCGGTACGCACGACTGACCTGCGTGGCCCGCGTCGACTCTCACCCTTCACGGTGCCGTCCTTTTTGATCAACCTCGCCGCAGGCCATGTGTCCATGCGGTATAGATTGAAGGGGCCGATTGGCGCACCCGTGACGGCCTGTGCCGCCAGTGTGCAAGCGTTGGGTGATGGTGCGCGCCTGATTCGCAGTGGCGAGGCGGACGTAGTGGTTTGTGGTGGCACCGAGGCGGCCATCAACCTGGTCACGCAAGCAGGCTTCGCCGCGGCCCGTGCGCTCTCCACGGGTTATAACGATTGCCCGACACAGGCTTCTCGGCCCTTTGACCGCAATCGCGACGGTTTCGTCGTGGGCGAGGGGGCCGGTGTGCTGGTGATCGAATCGCTGGACCACGCGCTGGCACGAGGGGCTGTGCCACTGGCTGAACTGGTCGGCTACGGCACCAGCGCCGACGCCTACCACATCACCTCCGGCCCGGAGGATGGCAACGGGGCCGCCAGAGCGATGCAGATCGCGCTACGGCAGGCCGGCATTAGCCCGGCTCAGGTGCAACACGTGAACGCACACGCTACCTCGACGCAGGTCGGTGATGCCGCGGAGTTGGCAGCGTTCCGCACGGTGTTTGGCATGCCGGAAGAAGGAGTCGACCGCCTGGCCAAAGGCCCGGCCATCAGCTCAACCAAATCGGCGACCGGGCACTTGTTGGGAGCAGCCGGTGCCGTTGAGGCGATCTTCACGGTGATGGCCTTGCGACACCAGGTAGCTCCACCCACTTTGAACTTGCACGAACCCGACCCGCTTAGCAAGGGGATGGACTTGGTACAACTTTACTCGCGCCCGGTTGAAATGGAATATGCCCTGTCGAACGGATTCGGATTTGGAGGCGTGAACGCCAGCGTCGTGTTCAGGCGCTGGGTGGACTGAGGTGTATTAACAATGCGTCTTGGTGTGTACGATGACTGGCCAACAGTGCTTTGCTGTAGCGGCGGCGTGCCGCTCTATGCGGCTTTTTCCATATGCTTCTGTTGCTATTAGATTAATAGCTACTTGTGCACTATTCACGGGGGCTAGAGGCCATTTCTTCATATCCCATGCTTGACGCCGCCGTGGGCGGCGAGCTGATGGCGCGCCAAGGGCTCGCTTGTGTCGGTCTGGCGCGGGCATCAGGCCTGACTTGCCAGGTCAAAAATCCGCTGCATGGCGACCCACTTTTGCCCCGCCGGGGTCCAGGGCGTTGGCACCTGGTAGGTCCACATCAGGGTTTCCCAGCGCACGATGGCCGGGTTGCTGGCCGATGCCTGCGCCATGGCCTGTGCGCTGTACACGGCGGGGTCGACCTCCATCACCATGAACAGCCGCGTGCCCAGGCGGTAAATCTCCATGCCGAGCACGCCGTTGTTCAAGAGATGGTCACGCACTTCGGGCCAAATTTTTTCATGCGCTTTTTCGTATTCGGCGATGCGCTGGGCATCGTCCACCAAGTCCAGAGCCAGGGCATAGCGCATGTGTTTTTCCGGAGTTTTCAATTGCAGAATTTGGGAGATTTTCAGATTGACAATTTTTACGATGCGTGCCATCCAAACAGAACAAACACTATGACAGCGCCCTGTCCAGGTGGGTATAGCCACCGTCGACAAACATCCACTGGCCTGTGGTGTGGGATGACGCATCGGACAACAGGAAAACGCACATCCGCGCTATTTCTTCCGAGGTGGTCATGCGGTGGCCCAAGGGGATTTTTTGGGTGATGCTGGCCAGTTTTTCTTGCGCGTTGTCAAAGCTGTTGATCCAGCGCGCATACAAAGGCGTCATCACCTCCGCCGGTATCACCGCATTCACCCGCACGCCGTCACCCAGCAGCGCCGCCGCCCACTCACGGGTCAGCGACAGCTGCGCCCCTTTGGCGGCGCAATAGCCGCTGGTGTTGCCCTGGCCGGTGACTGCGGTCTTGGACGACACGTTGACGATGGCGCCCTTGCTTGCCTTGAGGTGCGGCACGCAGTAGTGCGCCATCACGTAGTAGTGAATCAGGTTGCGCTCCAGCGAGCCCACAAAGGCATCACGCCCGGCGTCCAGGCCAATGTTGTCGTTGATACCGGCGTTGTTCACCAGGCCATCCACGCGGCCCAACTCGCGTACCACCTGCTCAACCGCAGCACGGCAGGCCGCATCATCCGACAGCTCGACCTGAATGAACAGGTGCCTGGCGGCAAGCGCCTGCAACTGCTGGGCAAACTCCGCCGGCATCGGGCTTTTGCCCAGGATGACGGGAATCGCCCCCTCTTGCGCCAGCGTCAGCGAGATGGCGGCACCAATGCCGCTGGCACCCCCGGTGACGATGACCACCTTGTCCTTCAAATGCAAATCCATGGGTTTCCTTGGTTGGTGTTTAGCTGGCCAATGCTGGCACAGTGAGGCCGTAACAACGCAGGGCGTTGCCACTCCAAAAGGCTTCCTGCTCAGCGGGCGTCAGCGCTGTTTGCGCCCAGGTCTGGGCCAGTCCATGCACCGCATCGTAGGGTGAAGAAAGTTGGCACACCGGCCAGTCCGAGCCATACATCAAGCGCTCGGGGCCGAAGGCGTCCAGCGCCTGATCAAAGCAGGCCCAGATGTTTTGGGCATCGGCCAGTGACAGGCCCTGACCGTGACTCCAACGCGTCTCGGTCACCAGCCCCGAGAGTTTGCACATCACATGGGGCAGGGCGGCCAGTTTGCTTAAGCTGTCGGCCCACGGGCGGGCCAGTTCGCGCTTGGGGCCCCAGTCACGCAAGGCCGGTTTTCCCACATGGTCCAGCACCAGCCAATGCGCGTCGTGCCGGGCGCAAAACTCGATGACGGTGGGTAACTGGTGTTCAAACACCAGTACGTCGTAGACCAGTTGGCGCTGTTGCAGCACCTGCATGCCGTGGTTCACCGCCGCGGCATTGACCCAAGCCGCCACGTCCGCCTCGTCTTGCAGGATATGGCGCAGGCCCTTGAATGCAGCGTGGTCACACCATGGCTCCAAATGGTGTTCCAGGTCCGCTGCGCCCAGGTCGGCCCAGCCCACCACACCCACTACTTCGGGGTGGGTATCGGCCAGATGCAGCAAAAAGTCGGTTTCCTCAGGCCGGGCGCGCGCCTGCACCGCCACCACGCCGTCCACACCCGCTGCGCGCCTGGCCGCCTCGCAGTCCGCGGGCAGACAGTCGCGCTGCAGCTGCGGCATGCTGTGGCTGATCCACGGAAAGTCCTGCGCGTGGTAATGCCAGTAGTGCTGGTGGGTGTCGATCTTCATCACGCCTTGGCTTTGAATTCGTATTGTTTCAAGGACTCAGGCTTCATCTCGATGGAAAAGCCCGCTGCCTGGGGTGGCATGTAGGCTGCATCACGAATGACGCAGGGGTTCAAAAAGTGCTCATGCAGGTGGTCCACAAACTCGATCACCCGGCCCTCACGGGTGCCGGCAATGCACAGGTAGTCGATCATGGACAGGTGCTGCACATACTCGCACAGGCCGACACCACCGGCATGCGGGCACACCGGCAAGTTGTACTTGGCCGCCATCAGCATCACGGCCAGTATTTCATTCACACCGCCCAGGCGGCAGGAGTCAATTTGCACCACATCAATCGCGCCGCGCATGATGAGCTGCTTGAAGATGATGCGGTTCTGGCACATCTCGCCCGTCGCTACTTTGACCGGGTACACACCTTCGCGGATCACGCGGTGGCCTTCAATGTCGTCCGGGCTGGTCGGCTCCTCGATGAACCAGGGCTTGGCAAAAGCCAGTTCGCGCACCCATTCAACCGCCTGATTCACCTCCCAGACCTGGTTGGCGTCGATCATCAGATGGCGGTCTGGCCCGAGCACCTCGCGGGCGATGCGCAGGCGGCGAATGTCGTCGGCCTTGTCGCGGCCCACCTTGAGCTTGATGTGGTTGAAGCCCGCATCGATAGCCTCCTGGCACAGGCGGCGCAGCTTGTCATCGTCGTAGCCCAGCCAGCCAGCGGAGGTGGTGTAGCAGGGGTAGCCCTCGCGCTCCAGCGTCGCCCAGCGCTCTTCCTTGCCCACCGCCCGCTCTTGCAGCAGGGCCAAGGCTTCTTCGGGCGTGATGCAGTCGGTGATGTAGCGAAAGTCGATGAGCTTGACGATCTCTTCGGGGCTCATGCGCGACACCAGCTTCCACACCGGCACGCCTTCCTGTTTGGCCCACAAGTCCCACACGGCGTTGACCACCGCGCCTGTGGCCAGGTGGATGGCACCCTTGTCCGGGCCAATCCAGCGCAACTGGCTGTCCGAGGTGATGTAGCGCCAGAAACGCCCCATGTCCTCGGCCACCCAAGCCATGTCCAGGCCCACCACCAGATGGCGCATGGCCGCAATGGCGGCGCAGCAAATCTCGTTGCCGCGCCCGATGGTGAAAGTCAGGCCATGGCCTTCCAGACCGGGCTGGTCGGTTTCCAGAATCACATAGGCCGCGGAGTAGTCCGGGTCCGGGTTCATGGCATCCGACCCATCCAGATGCTGCGAGGTGGGGAAGCGCACATCAAGCACGCGCATGGAACGAATAACGCTCATCTCAATACCTATGTCAGTTGTCAGTCATGCAGGGGCGGGCGCTCAAGCCTGCACCGTGACCTGTGTTTGTGTGCCCAGGCCTTCAATGCCCAGGTGCATGGTTTGTCCGGCGCGCAGGTAAACGGGCGGCTTTTGCCCCAAACCAACCCCCGGGGGTGTGCCGGTAGAAATCACGTCGCCAGGCTGCAAGCTCATGAAGCGGCTCAGGTAGCTCACCAGAAATGCCACCTGGTAAACCATGGTGGAGGTGTTGCCGTTCTGGTAGCGCTTGCCGTCCACTTCCAGCCACATCTTCAGGGCTTGCGGGTCAGGCACTTCGTCGGCAGTCACCAGCCAGGGGCCGGTGGGGCCAAAGGTGTCGCAACCCTTGCCCTTGTCCCAGGTGCCACTGCGATCGAGCTGGAATTCGCGCTCCGACACATCGTTGACCACGCAGTAGCCCGCTACGTGCGACAAGGCATCGGCTTCCTCAATGTAGCGGCCACCTTTGCCGATAACCACACCGAGTTCTACTTCCCAGTCGGTCTTCACCGAGCCACGGGGAATTTCCACGGGGTCATTCGGCCCGACGATGGCGCTGGTCCATTTGTTGAACACCACCGGCTCTGGTGGTACCGGCATGCCGCTCTCGGCCGCATGATCCGAGTAATTCAGGCCAATGCAAATGAACTTGCCCACCTTGCCCACGCAGGCACCCAGGCGCAAGTCTTTTTGCGGCCTACCTGCCACCAGGGGCAAACTCTCCATGTTCACGCCACGCAAACGCGCCAGGCTCTCGGGCAACAGCGCAGCGCCTGCCACATCGGTAATCACACCGGAGAGGTCGCGCACGCGGCCTTGCTTGTCCAACACACCGGGCTTTTCCTGACCTGGCAATCCGTAGCGTAAAAGTTTCACAGTCTCATCCTCAAGGTAAAAACAAAATAGGGCAAGTCCGCGCTGACACCAGGTCAGCCGCGGGTCTTGCCCCAACAGCATCAATCGTAAAGAACGGCCGCGATCTTGGCATCCTTCATGTTGGTCTTGTCGTAGTAGTAAAAGCCGGTGTCGATGATCTTGGGCAGTTTCTCGCCCTTGAGTGCTTTCACCGCAGCTTCCACCGTTTTGTAGCCAATGCCGACCGGGTTTTGCGTGATCGCGCCGGCAATGGTGCCGTCGTTGATCATGTCTTTTTGGGCCTTGCCGGAGTCAAAACCAATGATGATCACGCCGGTTTTCTTGGCTTCTTTCAAACCCTTGCCCGCGCCAATGGCAGAACCCTCGTTGGTGCCGAAGATGCCCTTGAGCTTGGGGTGCGCTTGCATCAGGGTCTTGGCAATTTCAGCCGACTTGAGGTGGTCGCCACCGCCGTACTGAATGTCCACCACCTTGATCTTGGGGTACTTGGCCTTGATCTGATTCACAAAACCATCGCGCCGGCCGGTGCCGGTGGTGCTGGTCTGGTCGTGACCAATGACGGCCACTTCACCTTCGCCACCAATCTTTTCAGCCATTTTGTCGGCGGCCAATGCGGCGGCGGCCTTGCTGTCGGTTTGTGCGGTGGTCAGCACAATGTCGCTGTCCACGCCGGAGTCAAACGCGATCACCGGAATCCCGGCGGCCTGGGCTTTTTTCAAGAGCGGAATGGCGGCCTTGCTGTCGAGCGCGGCCAGGCCGATGGCATTGGGCTTCTTGGCCATGGCGGCCGACAGCATGTCGATTTGCTTGTCCACTTGCTGCTCGGTCTCCGGGCCTTCAAACGTGACCTTGACCTTGAAGTCTTTGCCGGCCTGGTCAGCGCCTTGTTTCACCGCTTGCCAGAACTGGTGCTGAAAGCCTTTGGAGATCAGCGGAATGTAGATTTCCTGGGCTGATGCGAGGCTGGCAAAACCTGTCAGGGCCAGGCTGGCGGTCAAAGCCAGCAGTTTTCTTTTTGCGTTCATGGTTTGTCTCCTGAAAAAAATGACGATGTGAATACGATTGCGAAATCAAGGAATCACGGGGGGTGAAGGTCAGTGGCTTGGATGTCAGGCAGTCTCCTTACTTCTTGTCGCGCCGCAGGTTGTCGGTGTAGACCGCCAGGATGATGATCAGCCCGGTCAGCACCATTTGCCACTCCTGGGCGACCGACATGATGCGCAGGCCGTTGATCAGCACGCTCATGATGAACGCGCCAATGATGGTGCCCATGATGGTGCCGACACCGCCGCTGAGCGACGTGCCGCCAATCACCACCGCCGCAATGGCATCGAGCTCGTAGCCCTGGCCCAAAGCGGGTTGCGCGGAATTCAGGCGCGAGGCAATCAGCAAGCCGGCAATGCCGCAAATACCACCGGCAAAGGCGTAGATGATGATCTTCCAACGGTTGACATTGACACCTGATAAGCGCACCGCCTCTTCATTGCTGCCCAGGGCAAAGGTGTAGCGGCCCAGGACGGTTTTGTTCAGCACCACGGCGCACACCACCGCCACCAGAAACATGATGAGCACACCGTTGGGGATCGGCAGACCCGGAATCAAATCGCCAATCAGCGATCCCAGGGCAATCTGGTCAAAGCCCGCGACATCACTGAAGTAAATCGGCCGGGTCTGGGTGATGATGAGCGAGCTGCCTTTGAGCAGCATCATCATGCCCAGCGTGGCAATGAACGGCGGCACTCGCAGCTTGGTAATAGCCAGGCCCGACAAGCAGCCCGACAGCGCGCCCATGGCCAGGGCGCAGACAATGCCCAGCGGCATGGGTAGTCCCAGGTTGACCATGAACACGCCTGCCATCACGGCGCAAAACGTCATCAGCACGCCCACCGACAAATCGATCCCGGAGGTGATGATGATGAAGGTGCTGGCAATGGCCAGCACACCAATCACGGTGGTGGATTGCAGAATGCCAATGATGTTGTCCTGCGTCATGAAGGCATCGGGCTTGAGCACCGTGAACACCGCAGTCAACGCAATCAGGCTGGCAAAGGCCAGCAGCTTTTGTTTGGCTTGTCCACCGGACAAACGGGCCAGCCAGGAGGGGGAAGTAGTGGGTTGGGTCATGGGGTCGCCTTGGGGTCTCATTGTTCAGTGCACGATGGCCGCGTCAAGCTCGCGGCGGGTGGCCAGCGCCATCAGGGCTTCCTGGGTGGCGGTGTCGCCCGGCACCTCGCCGGTGATGCGTCCTTCGCACATCACCAGCACGCGGTGGCTTAACAGCAGCACTTCGGGCAGCTCGGAAGAAATCACGATGATGGCCTTGCCTTGCGCGGCCAGGTCGTTGAGCAATCTGTAAATTTCGCTTTTGGCACCCACGTCAATGCCGCGTGTGGGTTCGTCAAAAATCAGCACCTCGCAGTCTTGCACCAGCCACTTGGCAATCACCACCTTTTGCTGGTTGCCGCCGGACAGCAGGCGCGCTGTTTGCGTGAGCGACGGCGTTTTGATGCGCAGCTTTTCCACCATCTGCTGCGAGATGTGGTGAATCGCCGACTGGTTTAAAAAGAAGCCCCAATTCAACCAGCGCTTCAGGCTGGGCAGTGTGATGTTGGATTCCACGTCCATGCCGGTGGCCAAGCCAAAGTGTTTGCGGTCTTCGGACAAATAGCCAATGCCCGCTTGCACCGCGTCCTGCGGTGAAGTCAGGCGAATGAGCTCACCGCGCACCCGCACTTCGCCCGAGTCAATCGGGTCGGCTCCAAACACGGCGCGCGCCACCTCGGTGCGGCCAGCCCCCATGAGCCCGGCAAAACCCAAAATCTCGCCCCGGCGCACGCTGAAACTCACGTCCCGAATCACCCGGCCCCGGTTGAGGCCGCGCACCTCCAGCAGCACCTCGTTGGCGGAGGTATCGGGAATGTGTTTTTCGGCCTGCTCCAGGTTGCGCCCAACCATCATGGCAATCACCTGCTGCATGGGGGTGCTGGCGGGCACGGTGTCGATGGTGCTGCCATCACGCATGACGGTAATGCGGTCGGCTATGCGCTGGATTTCGTCCATCTTGTGCGAGATGTAGACAATGCCAACGCCCTCACTCTTGAGCTGGCGGATGATGCGAAACAACTCGTCAATCTCGGCATTGTTCAGCGCGGCAGTGGGCTCGTCCATGATCAGCACACGTGACTTGAACGACAGCGCCTTGGCAATCTCCACCATCTGCTGGCGCGCCACAGTGAGCTCGCCAATGGCGGTAGTGGGGGCCAGTGCCAGGTTCAGGCGGTCAAACAGGGCTTGCGTGTCCTGGTTCAGCCGCGCCTCGTCCAGAAACAGGCCACCACAATGGCGCGGTTCGCGTCCCAGGAAAATGTTTTGCGCCGCTGTCAGGTGGTTCATCAGGTGCAGTTCCTGGTGCACGATGCCAATGGCGAGCGACTGCGCGTGCGCCGGGCTTTCGATCTCCACCGCTTGGCCGTCGAGCAGCATCTCGCCACTGTCTTTGCGGTACACCCCGGCCAGAATCTTCATCAGGGTGGACTTGCCCGCGCCATTTTCGCCCATCAGGGCGTGCACCTCGCCAGCGCGCAAGTCAAAGTGCACCTTGTCCAGTGCCTTGACACCAGGGAACGATTTGCTCAGGTTCTGTACAGAGACCAGGGATGTCACGCGGCGGCCTTTCGTGGGTTGCTTGCCTGGGATGCCGTCAAATTGTCACACCGCCGTCAACCAGCAGCGTCTGCCCGGTGACAAAGCGTGATTCATCGCTGGCCAGATACACCACCATGGGGCTAATGTCTTGTACGGTTGCCAGGCGGCCCATGGGTTGGCGGGCAATAAAGTCTTTTTCGGCTTGCACCGGATCTGCCGCGCTGGCAATGCGCCCGCGCAAAGACGGTGTGTCCACCGTGCCGGGGCACAGCGCATTGGCGCGCAGCCCGGCTTTCACATAGTCCGCCGCCAGCGATTTCGTCAGCCCAATCACCGCCGCCTTGGTCGTACCATAGGCACAGCGGTTGGCAAAACCCTTGATGCTCGACGCCATGGAGGCCATGTTGATGATGGACACGCTGACACCCGGCGTTTGCGCCTTGTGCAGCATGGCGGGCATGAAGGCGCGGGTCATGCGGAACATGCTTTTTACGTTCAAGTCAAAGCTCAAATCCCAATCGGCCTCGGTGCATTCGAGCATGCTGCCATTGGCCACCATGCCCGCGCAGTTGAACAAGGCATCCAGCGCCGGGGTGCGCTCTGCCAGTGCCGTCACGGCAGCGTCGTTGCGCACATCCAGCAGCGCGACCTGAATGCTGGCATGCTCTGCGGCCAGACTGTCCAGAAACTGCTGGTTGATGTCGGTGGCGATCACCCGCGCACCCTCAGCGGCGCAGGCCAAGGCGCTGGCGCGGCCAATGCCCTGTGCCGCTGCGGTGATGAGCACTGTTTTACCTTCTAAACGACCTTGACGCATGCTTCAGACTCCGGTTTAATGATTCAAATATGAATAAATAATTCATGGATGAGACAAAATGATAGATGCGTTTCCTGAATCCAGTCCTAGTACTTTCCCTAATACCCGCCTTGATTGGCACACGCTCTGCTATAAAAATCGTTAAACGAGACACCTATGCCAAGCACAACACACAGACCCCGCGGCCGACGCCCAAAAACTGAAGAAGGCCCAGACACTTTGGCTGCCGACGAGCGCTACCGCGCCCCCGCACTGGACAAGGGCCTGGACATTCTGGAACTGCTGGCCACGCAGCCGCAGGGGCTGACGCGGGCCGAGATCGTCAAGGAAATGGACCGCAGCGCCAATGAGATTTACCGCATGCTGGAGCGCTTGGTGGCGCGGCAATATGTGATGCGCAACGCCTCTGGCGACCGCTACGCGCTGAGCCTCAAGCTGTTTGCCTTGGCCCATATGCACCCGCCCTTGAGCCGCTTGATCAATCAGGCGCTGCCGGTCATGGATGAGTTTGCCCGCAAGGCCGAGCAGTCCTGCCATATGGGGGTGTACGACCGGGGCAATGTGCTCATCAGCGCCCAAATCAACAGCCCGCGCGGCTGGAGCTTTTCGGTGCAGCGCGGCGCGCGCGTCGGCCTGCTCGACACCGCCTCCGGCCATGTCCTGCTGGCGTTTTGTGACCAGGGCAGTTACCAGCGCATGCGTGCGGAACACACACCGGTGGACGGTGAGGTACCGATCAGCGAGGAGGCTCTTGCCGCTGCGCTGACCGAGGTCCGTGCCCGTGGCTACCTGGAGCGCGACAGCGCGCAGTCTTTTGGTGTGGTGGACATCTCGTACCCGATCCTGGTGCCGGACAACACCGCAATCGCCACGCTGACCTGCCCTTACATCCGGCGCATCGACCGCCACATCGGCCCGGAACTGGAACGGGTGCGCGGCTATTTGCACCAGGCCGCGCAAGCCTTGTCGCTTACTCAGGGGATGGTGCGCTGAGTTTTTGATTGCACTAACTGCTCAGGTCGCAGCTACCTTGATCCGCAGCCTGAGCAACGCTGCCGACCGAGGCGGCCGTTTGGCTGTCCACCCCCGCCGCATGAGACCTATGGCTCGTATGCTTAACCTCTGTTCGAGGCTGATGGCAATGGTTTGGCGGCAGCAGCGACCTGGCTGAGCTTGTTGCGGTGTCGCTTGTACTTGTGCACTTGGTGGTCCGTGATTCTCTTGCCGGGCATGCCGTTCACCTTCGATATGTGTCGAAGGTCTAACGGTAGCCCCGCTTTCCGGGCCCGCCCGGTGCAGGCCTCTATCCGGCCAACATAGTTGTCGTCAACCGGCCAAGGTAATTAAAACAGGTAAACCCCCGGCTCTGCCGGGGTGACAGCAGGAACCGCCGGCTCACGCTATGGCAGCGCGGCAAGGCCGACTTCACCTTGGCCTTTTGCTAAGCGGGCGATGCCACCGAAGCAGGCCAAGCTGTTTGAATGCCTATCGTCTGTGTCTTGATGTAAAAAAAATGGGCAACTACGCACGTCGTTTGTACGCATCCGGGGACCGGGGCGGTTGTCGACCTCGGTCGCACGCTTGCGGGCTTTACCGGCAAACTGACGCTGTGATCAGCCCGGCGGACCTGCTGCGACCGGCAATGGCATCGCTGACGCCGACTTGATCGGGCAAGCGGCTGGATATGCTCCTTTCTTGACCTACCTTTCGTTACAACTGTCGGCAACGTTTAATAAAACCATAAGAATTTGATCTTATCGTTTATCAACGTTGCCTATTTACAAAAACCCAACCGATTGGAGGTCCGACATGAGAATCCGTATCCTTGCCGTTAGCGTCGCGCTAACTGGCGTCAACATCGCCTGGGGAGCGATGAATGAACCCATCAAACCCATATCAGCCGCCAAGGTCACCAACCCGGCCTTGGTCGAGCTCGGCAAAAAGCTCTTCTTCGATCCGCGCCTGTCGAAATCCGGCTTCATCTCCTGCAACTCCTGCCACAACCTGTCGATGGGCGGCTCCGACAACCTGAAGACGTCCATCGGTCACAAGTGGAACGAAGGCCCGATCAATGCCCCCACTGTGCTCAACGCCAGCATGAACATCGCCCAGTTCTGGGACGGCCGCGCCAAGGACTTGCAGGCGCAGGCCGGCGGCCCGATCGACAACCCGGGCGAGATGGGCTCTACCCACGGTCTCGCCGTCGAGGTGCTGCAATCGATTCCCGCGTATGTCGCCGACTTCAAAAAGTCCTTCGGCACCGACAAAATCGCCATCGAGCAAGTCACCAAGGCGATTGCCGCCTTCGAAGAAACCTTGGTCACGCCGAACTCGCGATTCGACAAATGGTTGGCGGGCGACAAAAAGGCGCTGTCAGCGAATGAGCAAGCCGGCTACAAGCTCTTCAAAGACAGTGGTTGCGTTGCCTGCCATAACGGCCCGGCCGTAGGCGGCAATTCCTACCAGAAGATGGGCGTCGTTGCGCCTTACCAGACAGCTAACCCCGCCGAAGGCCGCTTTGCGGTCTCCGGCAAGGACGCTGATCGCTTCAACTTCAAGGTGCCGACGCTGCGCAATGTGGAAATGACCTATCCCTACTTCCATGACGGCGCCGCCAATACGCTGACCGAAGCCGTCGACACCATGGGCCGCCTCCAACTGGGCAAGAAGTTCACGGGCGACGAGAACGCCAAGATCGTCGCCTTCCTGAAGACGCTCACCGGCGACCAGCCGAACTTCAAGCTGCCGATGCTGCCGCCATCTTCCGACATGACGCCCAAGCCGCAACCGTTCGCGCAAAAGTAAGCCCCTCGCCAGCAAATGGCGAGGTGCAGAGGGGAGGCGTGATGAAAGCTCCCTATCCCATTTTTTTATTATTTTGAAGGAATACGATGAGTTTGAGGAAAAACACGAAACGATACGGATCACTGTCCATCGGGCTGCACTGGGTCATGCTGCTGCTGCTCGCGGCGGTGTATGCATGCATGGAACTGCGCGCTTATTTTCCGAATGTGAGCGTTCCACGCGTCTGGCACTTCATGCTGGGTCTGTCTTTTTTTGCATTGGTCGTGGTGCGCCTGGTGGTCCGTATGACGACTTCGGCCCCTCCTATCAAGCCCAATCCGCCAAAGTTGCAGACGCTGTCATCCAAGCTTGTGCAGATTGGGCTCTATGCGCTCATGATTGGCATGCCGCTGGCAGGATGGTTGCTTCTCAGCGCATCCGGAAAGCCGATCCCGTTCTTCGGCCTGCACCTGCCGGCGCTCATCAGCCAGAGCAAAGATACGGCGGAGTTCATCCAGGTCATCCATGAGACCGGTGGCACCGTGGGTTACTTCCTGATCGGTTTGCATACCGTTGCCGCCTTGTATCACCACTATGTGGTACGGGACAACACCTTGCTGCGTATGCTTCCGGCAGGTGCTTGAGCCAACGCAATCGCTGGCGACATCTGACTCTGCGCTCCAGCCGATGCCCCGGCCGGGGCCCGAATCCTGGAAAATTTATAGAAAATTGGCCTCTAGCCCCCGTGCATCCTGCCTAATATGCTCCTGAATATGTAGCGACTTCAGAGCGGGAGCGCTGATTTTTCGCTCATCGAGTTTTCGTGCAGGAACATGCCCTCTGCCGGGATTTCATGAATTGCGGATGGTTAAAACACAAACGGCACCCGCAGGTGCCGCTTGATGCGCACTGCCCGCAGGCAGTTGGCAATTAAGCTACTTTAGTGGCTTTCTTGACTGCATCGGCGGTCTGGGTGGCGGCTGCCGTGAAGTTCGACTGAGCCGTTTCAACCGCTTTCTTGGCTTGAGCCTGAGCCGACTCGAACGCATTTTGACCGGAGGTCAAAGCGTTCTTGAAGGCGGCCACAGCGGTTTCGCTGCCAGCAGGCGCGTTCTTGGTCAGGTTTTCCAGCACGCTGTCGAATGCCTTTTGTGCTTCGGCCGTCTTGGCTTCAACAGCCTTGGTGAATTCAGCACCGCTGCCAGTCACAATGGTCTGAACATGCTGAACGTAGGCAGCAGACTTCTCGGTCAGAGGCTTGACCAGGCTAGATTGCAGAGCCAGCAACTGTTGGGCATCTTTGGCACCCAGCACAGCCTGGACATGGTTGAACGACTCGCCCAAGGCAGCCTTGGAGGCCGCCAGGTTCAGCTCGACCAGTTTCTCGACGCCGGCAAAAGCCTGGGTGGTGAAGCCTTGTAGTGCTTGCAGATTGGCTTTGTTTGCTGCGATGAATTGTTCGGCGGTGGTGTTCATGTCGGTTTCCTTGATTGATGGGGCGAATCGGGTGCCTGCTCAGTGAAAGCCGCTTCCCGCTATTTATGTTGCAGTGCAACATGGCGTGAATTATAGGGAGAATCCGAAGGCGCGGGGGATTTTTGTTGCACTGCAGCAATTATTAGGGATGTCGGCCTAGTTCCACAGGGAAGCATGGTGGTTGCGAACGGCGGCCCGACGGCCTGTTTGGCATGTTGTTTGATCAGGGCGACGTACAAAGCGCCTGCAGCGCAAGCACTGTGCGTTCCCCATCGGCAGCGGGAAGCTTGAGCGCCTGGAAAACATCCCGGGAAACCGGCTGGAACGGGAAGGTGCAGTGAAACAGCGTCTCTTCGCCGCCGGTCTTCGGCCGCAGAGGATTCGAGTGGGCAATGCGTTCCAGGTCTTTGGCCGATAGCACGAGAACTGGCACTTCATGCCCAAAATCCTGTGCGATCCTTGCCTTGATGCTTGCGGCGAGCGTGGCCTCATCTGAGGGGGTAGAGCGGAAAACGATATTCCCGCTCTGCAGATAGGTCTGAATGTCCCGCAATCCCAAGCGTGAAACGCTGTCGCGCAACGCAGGCATGCGGATGGAGTTCTTCCCCGAGACATTGATGCCGCGCAGAAGTGCAAGGTAGCTTGTCATGGGCATGAAAAAGCGTTGACTTGCCGACGCCTGTGAAATGATGGGCAGACCCAGCGGATCCGTTTGCGTTGGATCACAAGCAATTTTGGCCTCTAGCCCTCGTGTTACCTTGGTATGCAGCTATTAAAAACATAGCGTATAACGCTGGTGGCAGTAGAGGAACCAAGCCCAGACACCCAAACCCATCAGCAGACCAGCCCGCCCCCACTACCGGCACTATCATCGCCCTGGACCTCGACATCCCGGCCAATCGCCAGCGCGTGAGCTTCCATACGGAAGGCGCCGGCCTGCGCTGCCTGATGCCAACAGGGGGGCATTCTCAGAAGAAATCGATAACTATCAAGAGTCCGCTGCCCCCATGGGCGGGGGCGTCCAACCGTATGGTGCCCCCGCATTGGGATGCGAGCTCTTTGACGATGGCAAGACCGAGGCCGCTACCCGCAGAGTCTGTACCGCCCATGCGGTAGAAGCGCTGAAAGATTTTTTCCTGGCTCTCAAGCGGTACGCCCGGTCCATTGTCTTCAACAGCCAGGGCAATTTTCCCCTCGGTTGACTGCACCCGCGCGGTAACCACGCCGTGAGCTTGCGTGTAGCGAATGGCGTTGTCGATGACGTTGACAGCAATTTCCCGAAACGCAGCGGGGTCAGATGAAATGACAGTGTCGCCGCCGATGCGCTCAAAGCCCAAATCGATGTTCTTGCTGTGGGCCTGAACGGCCAGGTCTTCCAGAATCCTCTGCACGATGTCGCAGCACTCCTGCGTTGACATCAGCGTCTTGGCGGCGACGTAGGCTTCCGCAGAAGACAGAGTTAAAAACTGGTTGACCAGCCGCCCAGTTTGCTGCAGTGTCCTGTGTGCTGCAACCAGCGACCTATCGCCGATTTCCTTGTTTTCAGCGCGCAGAGCATCGCTGATTTGGGTGTTCAATACGGCCAGCGGGGTACGCAGTTGGTGTGCCGCATTCTGGATAAAGGCGCTGCGAAGGTTGGTGTAGTTTTCCAGGCGCTGGATGTAGTCGTTGAATGAGTCCACCAGGGGTGTCAATTCGGCTGGAATCCGGTTGGTTTGCAGCCGTTGCAGTGAACCCTCCTTGCGTGAGCGCACATCGTTGCGCAGCCGAATCAAGGGTTGCAGGCCGCGGTGCAGGCCAAACAAAATGAAGATGGTGACCAGGGCCAATATCAGCAACTGTTGCCCCACCGCGTGCAGCCACAGCTTGTTGGTGAGTTGCTTGTGGGCACGCGTGGTTTGCGCCACTTCCACGACCACTGGCAGGACTGAAGGGTTGCCAATGACCGGCTGGAAAAAAGCGACCACGCGCACCGGTTCACCGCGCATGGTGGCACCGAAGAAGAAAGGTGAATCGGGTGAAGAATTCAAGACGGGCACAGGCAGATCGGTGTAGCCCGACAGCAGTTGTCCGGCGCCGGTGGTCACGCGGTAAAAAATCCGGTCGGACTCCTCTGACTGGAAAAGCTCCAGTGCGGCCGGTGGTATCTGGTGCTGGAATGAGCCGTCTTCAAAGCTGATCTGCTGGGCAATCATCCGCGCGGAGCCCAGCAACAGCCGGTCCTGCACGACGGAGGCCGTATCCACTGAACTCTTGAAGGTGAGCCAAGTATCCACCGCGACGGCGCAAATCAGGGGCAACAAAACCCAGGCCAACAATTGCCTTCGAAGGCTGCTATTCATTCCCGGCGGGGCGCAGTAGGTAGCCCAATCCACGCAATGTCATGATCTGCGCGGAGCTGTGTTCCAGTTTCTTGCGCAAGCGGTGTACGTAGATCTCGATGGCATCGGTGGAGGCATCCTCGTTCAAGGAAAACAGGCTTTGTGCCAGCGCATGTTTGGTGACGGTGGTGCCCGACTTGCGTAGCAGCATCTCCAGCACCGCGCGCTCCCGGGGCGTTAGCGCCAGCAGCTGCTGTGAAATATGGAACTCACGCGTGTTCGTGTTGTAGCTCAGATCGCCGCAGGCAATCAGGGGGCTGGCCTGGCCGGAAGATCGCCGCAAGAGCATGCGGATACGCGCTTCGAGTTCTTCGATCTCAAAGGGTTTGGCCATGTAGTCGTCTGCGCCCTGGTCGAGTTTGCTCACCCGGCTCTGGATCGTGTTGTTGGCGGTCAGGATCAGCACCGGCGTCTGGTCATGGCGTGCCCGCAGGCGTCGCAACACTTCTTTTCCGTCCAGCTTGGGTAAGGCGAGATCGAGGATGATCAGGTTGTAGTTTTCAGACTTCAGGGCGAAGTCAGCATCCGCGCCGTTGTCGATGCAGTCCACGGTGTATTGTTCTTTGCGCAGGGTGCGCCCCAGCCATTGCGCCAATTCGGTGTTGTCTTCGACTACCAGGATTCGCATGGCAAGTAGGTATTGTGAGGGGATCCAAAAATCATGGCAGATCATAGCCGTGGGCGGGCAGATTGGTACTTTCCCTAGGTTCCAGAAACTGAAAGCGGACTGAAAGCTGCACCCATTTATCGTCCGTCACCCAATCAACTCAGGAGCATCCATGAATTCCTACCTCGCCACAAACTATTCTGCCGGTTTGACGGAAAAGGTTTGAAACGCGATGCTGCGATTCTTTGAGAACGCCCTGCAAGCCAATTATGTTCCGGAGAAGGTTTCCGACGAATTTTATTCACGGCACTATCAGACAGGATCTAGCCATGTTCAACCAATCTTTTAAGTCGATGTCTCTGGCTCGCAGGCTATCTTTGGGGTTCACCAGTATTCTGGTGTTGCTCCTGGCAGTAGCCCTGACGAGTGCCTACGCCATACGCCTGCTCGGGCAGCATGTTCAGCATATTGTTGAGGTTGGCAACCGCAAGACCGAACTGGAGAATAAGCTGATGGGCAGCATCAGCGATCTGGCGATTCGCAGCCGTTCAGTGGTCTTGTTCACGGGCAAGCAGCTGGCTATTGAAATACAGTCCGTGAAAGAAGCAGAACTGTCTTTCCTCAGAATCGAGAAAGAGTTGATCGCCTTGCTTGCAGGCGGCAATGCCACGCAGCAAGAGCGTCAACTGATGGCCGAGATTTCTCTTGCTGCCAAACAAGTACTTCCAGAAACCGAGGGAGTGGTAAAGCAGGCTATGGACGCTGACAACGTGGCTGCGGTGATGTCTCTGATGAGACGGGTTCTTCCCCCGGAAATCGTCTTGCGGGGAAAAGTAACTGAACTCATCGAGCTACAACGCAAGCAAACAGAAATTGCCAGTGGCGAGGTGGTTTCGTTGCAAAAAGAGGCCATGCTTGTTGAGAGCGGATTGGTGCTGCTGGCCTTGCTGATGGGTGGCCTGATTGCATGGCGCATCACTGTCAGTGTGACGGAACCGATCGGTCGCGCGGTGGTGGTTTCCGAGCGCATTGCGATGGGTGATTTGTCGTCGCAGATTGAAGTCCGGATTTTTGACGAAACAGGCCGTCTTCTGCAGGCGATTGCATCCATGCAGAATAAGTTGAAGACTTTGGTGGGCGGCATTCGAAGTGCTGCCGACTCTATTCAGTTGGCGAGCAGCGAAGTGGCCTCCGGCAATTTGGATTTGAGCCATCGTACCGAGCAGGCGGCATCCAGTTTACAAGAGACGGCGCATTCGATGGAGCATCTCACCGGTATCGTGATGCAAAGCGCTGAGTCTGCCAAGCAGGCCAACCAGCTTGCTTCGTCGGCCGCCAATGTGGCGGCGCGCGGTGGCTCACTGGTGTCTGAGGTCGTGAGTACCATGGATGAAATCAACATCAGTTCCAACAAGATTTCTGACATCATCACCGTGATTGATGGCATTGCCTTTCAGACCAACATACTGGCCCTGAATGCCGCAGTAGAAGCCGCGAGGGCTGGCGAACAGGGTCGAGGTTTCGCTGTGGTGGCATCCGAAGTGCGTACCTTGGCGGGTCGTTCGGCCCAAGCGGCCAAGGAAATCAAGAGTCTTATTGGTGCAAGCGTTGAACGGGTGGAGCGTGGCACAAGGCTGGTGGCTGATGCGGGTCGCACGATGACGGAAATCGTGACTTCAGTGCAACGTGTGACGGACACTCTCGGTGAGATTACCGCTGCAGCAACCGAGCAAAGCCAGGGTATCGGGCGGATCAATACCGCGATTGCGTCGCTCGATAGCATGACGCAACAAAACGCTGCATTGGTAGAGGAAGGAACGGCTGCAGCAGAAAGCTTGAAGGATCAGGCGACGCAGCTTTCTGTTGCCGTCAACACATTCAAGTTGGACCGGCTGGGCGACATTGCGGCACCTGAGACCTACCGTGTCTCGACGGGCACCGCTGTCAAAAGACTGACAAGAGACCATGCCGAGCATGGATTCCAAATAGCTTGAAGTCTTCGTATCCCGGGCGGAAATCTGCCGCTTTGGTTGCGCCGCCCAACCGCGGCATGTGACCCAGCCCGCCTTTTTGCGCGGCGGATTCAAGCGCTGGGGAGTGTGAGCGCGGGCATAGATCTTATGGGCCGCGGCAGCTAGTCCAATCTCTTCTACGTCATGCTCTTCGTCGAGCTGTGCTCGAGTTCTTGCGCAAGCGGTACACACAGATATACGCCTGACCTGATGCCGTGCATATTTTTCATCAGTATTTTCCCTAGTCGAGCAGAACTGAAAGCAGACTGAAAGCGATGTGCTTTTATCGTCAGCCCCATCGCGTCCAACTCCGGATGGAAATATTCCGTGGGCTGGACGCGATGGATAAAACTCAAGGCGCTAAACAGCCTTTAACACTAGGAGACTTTATGCAAACAGCCCATACCCCATCCCAACTTTTAAAAGCATTGGCACTCGCAGCTGCGGTAATTGCGTCCTCGTCTGCAATCGCAGCCGACAAGGTGACCATCATGGTTGGTGGCTATGAAAAGCACATTTATTTGCCGGCCAAACTGGCTGAAGGCTTGGGCTATTTCAAGGCCGAAGGACTAGACGTCGAGCTGCTGAACGAAGGCGCTGGCGTGGATGCCGAAAACGAAATGCTGGCCGGTGCTGTGCAAGGCGTCGTGGGCTTTTACGACCATTGCGTCGATTTGCAGACCAAAGGCAAATACGTTGAATCCGTGGTGCAGTTCAGCCAGGCCCCAGGTGAAGTTGAACTGGTGTCCACCAAGCACCCTGAAATCAAATCCATGGCCGACCTGCGTGGCAAAAGCCTGGGCGTCACAGGCTTGGGTTCTTCTACCAATTTCCTTTCGCAATACCTGATGGTCAAGGCCGGTGTTCCACTGGGCGAATTCACGTCCATCCCCGTGGGCGCGGGGACGACCTTCATCGCAGCGATGACGCAGGACAAGATTCAGGCCGGCATGACCACCGAACCCACCATCTCGCGCTTGCTCAAGACCGGCGAGGCACGCGTTCTGGTGGATATGCGATCCATAGAGAAGACCAAGCAGGCGCTTGGCGGCACCTACCCCGCAGCGTCGCTGTACATGCCCACTGATTGGGTTGAGAAGAACAAGCCGACCGTCCAAAAGCTGGCCAACGCGTTTGTCAAAACACTGAAATACATCAACACGCACAGCGCCGCCGAGATTGCCGAGAAGATGCCCAAGGATTTCTATGTGGGCGACAAAGAGGGCTATATCAAAGCTTTGGCGGACGGCAAGAGCATGTTCACGGCGGATGGCGTGATGCCTGCCGGTGGACCTGAGACTGTGCTCGCGGTCCTTTCTGGGTTCTCCAAGAATGTCAAGGGGAAAACGGTGGACTTGTCGAAAACTTTCACCACCGAGTTCGTGAAGAACGCCAAGTAATTTACCCGCTCGGCGCCCCTTGCTCGGGGCGCTGGATGTCAGACCCGTATGGATCCCCAACTGGTTGTTCAAATGAAACGAATCTTGAAACAACCACTGTGAAGGAGAGTAAGCGACCACGCGTGTGACGGGTCAGATAGATCGGTCCGGGATGAGGACACTCCGATAAGGAACAAGAGCGCCAAGTTCGATATTCAGATGGGAATCTCGTCAGCGAATGCCATCTCGGCCTGTAGGTTAAAACTTCTGAAACCAGAAGTTAAGTCCAGGTGAAGCAGTGATGCTGCGCACCCTGGTAGGCAACAATATTTGGAGAAATTTGAATGAAAAAAACTTTGATCGCTGTCGCCGTTCTGGCGGTATCCGGCACCGTCATGGCCCAATCAACAGTCACGGTGTATGGTATTGCCGATGTCTACGGCAGGTACAGCACCACCGACAAAGGAAATGGTGCCGGCTCGCTCGCCAAATCCGAGATCGGAACCGGTGGTATCAATACATCGCGCTGGGGTCTGAAGGGCTCTGAAGACCTGGGCGGCGGCTTGAAAGCCAACTTCAAGTTGGAAGAAGGCTTTTCCATGGATACCGGTGCAGGTCAGACCAAAGACTTCGCGAGCGCTCCCCAGGCTTTTGCTCGTGAATCCTGGGTGGGCTTCTCCGGTGGCTTTGGTGAAGTCAAACTGGGCAAGACCTGGACGCCGTTTGACGACGTGATTGGCACTTCTGACGGCATGTTCAATGCGGTGGGAATGTCTCCCATGCGCGTTGCATTCGCATCAGAAAACTACCGTGACACGATCAGCAACACCATTTATTACGCGACCCCCAATTTCAGTGGTTTTGCGGCTGCAGCAAGCTACAGCGCGCGTGAAGCTGACCCCAAACGCGCACGGGTTGAAGCGTTCAACGTGACCTACGGATCGGGTCCGGTGGCCGTGCAATTCGCGTACCAGGAAGAGCACGTGGACCTGGCAACAGCCGGTGGCATAGCAGGTACCACAGCAAACAAAGGCACCTATGCGGTTCTGGGTGGCTCTTATGACTTTGGCATCGCCAAGGCCAAGGCCAACTATGCCAAGGTCACCAATAAGGCTTGGGGCGGCGGTTCAGGCGAAAATATTGATGGCAACAACACCAAAGAGTGGCAAATCGGCGTAGACGTTCCGATGAGCCCCGCACTGACCCTGTCGGCAAGCTATGCCAATTCTGATGACAATAACGCTACTGGGGCTAATCCCACGCAAAAGCGCGATGGTTTTGGCGTGGCTGCCAAGTACGTGCTTTCCAAACGCACCTTCCTCTACGGCGGCTTCAGCGTCAATACAGCTTCACAAGTGGTTACTGGCTCGACTACCGGCGACTGGAAGAAAAATATTGTCGAATTGGGCATGAACCACAAGTTCTGATGCAATGGAAAAGCCGCTAGATGTGAGCCCCAGATATTGGCTTGAAGTGCTGGCGGCTCAGGTTCAAAGAGGAGTTTGATTGAAGGTCGTACCTGTAATGGGTACGACCTTTTCATTTGTGTCGAAAACGGAACTAGGTGTTTTCCCTAGTAACCAAAGACTGAAAGCACGCTGAAAGCCCAAGTGGTCTATTGTTGCGTTCTCATCTCATCTTCTCAGGAACTTTTATGAAAAGTAAATTCAATCTCAACCGTCTTTTTCAAGCAATTGGACTTGCGTCCATAGTTCTTGTTTCTTCCTCTGCCATGGCGGCCGACAAGGTGACCATCATGGTCGGTGGCTATGAAAAGCACATCTATTTGCCGGCCAAACTGGCTGAAGGCTTGGGCTATTTCAAGGCCGAAGGGCTGGACGTCGAGCTGCTGAACGAAGGCTCCGGCGTGGATGCCGAAAACGAAATGCTGGCCGGTGCTGTGCAAGGTGTCGTAGGCTTCTACGACCATTGCGTCGATTTGCAGACCAAAGGCAAATATGTTGAATCCGTGGTGCAGTTCAGCCAGGCCCCAGGTGAAGTTGAACTGGTGTCCACCAAGCACCCTGAAATCAAATCCGTGGCTGACCTGCGCGGCAAAAGCCTGGGCGTCACCGGCTTGGGCTCTTCCACCAATTTCCTTTCGCAGTACCTGATGGTCAAGGCGGGCGTTCCGTTGGGCGAATTTTCGACCATTCCCGTGGGCGCGGGAACGACCTTCATCGCAGCGATGACGCAGGACAAGATTCAGGCCGGCATGACCACCGAGCCCACCATCTCGCGCCTGCTCAAGACCGGCGAGGCACGCATTCTGGTGGATATGCGATCCATAGAGAAGACCAAGCAGGCGCTTGGCGGAACCTACCCTGCGGCCTCGCTGTACATGCCCACCGATTGGGTCGAGAAGAACAAGCCGACGGTCCAAAAGCTGGCCAACGCGTTTGTCAAAACACTGAAATACATCAACACGCACAGCGCCGCCGAGATTGCCGACAAGATGCCCAAGGATTTCTATGCGGGTGATAAGGAGGGCTATATCAAAGCTTTGGCCGACGGCAAGGCGATGTTCACCGCCGATGGCGTGATGCCAGCGGGAGGTCCCGAAACGGTTCTCTCCGTGTTGTCCGCGTTCTCGAAGAACGTCAAAGGCAAGACAGTAGATTTGTCGAAGACCTACACCACCGAGTTCGTGAAGAACGCCAAGTAAGCTGGAGCAAGCAATGACTGATCACAACGACAGCCCGGCGATTGAGTTAATCAACGTCAGTCGCCGTTTTCTTACCCCGGACGGAAAGTCCATGACCGCCCTGCGGGACTTCAACATGTCCGTTGCGCGTGGCGAATTCGTCGCGGTGGTCGGCCCGACCGGTTGCGGAAAATCCACCACCTTGAACCTTGTCACTGGTCTGGCCAAGCCCTCGGCAGGGGAGGTTCGGGTGATGGGCGCCCCGGTCACAGGCATCCATCCACGCATCGGATTCGCTTTCCAGACGGATGCGCTTTTTCCGTGGCGAAGTGTGATTGACAATGTGGTGGCGGGACCGCTGTTTCGCGGTATGCCCCAAGAGCAGGCCTACGCCAAAGCGCGTGAGTGGCTGGCGCGTGTGAATCTTTCTGGTCACGAATCAAAGTATCCCCATCAGCTTTCCGGCGGTATGCGAAAACGCGTCTCGTTGGCACAGACCTTCATCAATGAACCGCAAATTTTGTTGATGGATGAGCCGTTTTCAGCGCTGGACGTGCAGACCCGCGCCTTGATGCATGAGGAGCTTCTCAGCCTGTGGTCGCAGGCCAAGGCTTCCGTGGTTTTTGTCACACACGACCTTGAAGAGGCCGTTGCCCTGGCCGACAAGGTTTATGTGCTCACTGCGGGACCTGCGACGGTCAAATCGGTGTACCCCGTTGACCTCCCTCGTCCCCGTATCGTGAGCGAAATCCGCTACGACAAACGCTTTATCGACATTTCTCGCACCATTTGGGACGACCTGCGCGACGAAGTTCAGCGCGGCGCTGCCCGTGAAGAGGCCTTGGTGGCCTAAGGAAACAACATGACTAATGCAACTATTACCGCCGGCGCCATTTTTCAGCCCGGCACCTCTGACGCAGAAATTGAAGCCAAGGCTGCCAAGGCGGCTCGCCAGCGCATATCCGCTGTCTATTTTTGGCGTTACTTCATCCTCGTCTTCTTTCTTGGCGGCTGGGAATTGGCTGTCAAGTTCAAGTTATTGGATCCCTTCTTTTTCTCCAGCCCATGGGCTATCGTCATGCGCCTGGTTGAATGGATCGTGGACGGCACCTCTGAAGGCCCATTGTGGTTCCACCTTTGGGTCACCATGGAAGAATCTCTACTTGGTTTCTTCTCCGGTTCCATCGCCGGTATCGTGGCTGGCATTGCCTTGGGACGCAACCGGATGCTGGCCGATGTGTTCTCGATCTACATCAAGGTCATCAACTCCGTGCCGCGGGTGGTGTTGGCCCCGATTTTCATCATGATCTTTGGCTTGGGCTTGACCTCCAAAGTAGCCTTGTCCTTTGTCATGGTGTTCTTTGTGGTGTTTTCCAACGCCTTCCAGGGCGTGGTGGAGGCGGACCGCAATCTGCTTGCCAATGCCCAGATCCTGGGTGCCAGGGGTTGGCAGCTCACCCGTTCGGTGGTGATTCCGTCGGCCATGAGCTGGATCTTTGCCTCCCTGCATGTGAGTTTTGGCTTCGCCATTGTGGGCGCCATTGTGGGTGAATTTGTCGGTGCCCGTTATGGCATTGGTTTGCTCATCAATGTGGCCAAGGGTTCGTTTGACGCGGCCGGCATGTATGCTGCCATCGTGATCATCATGGTCGTGGCCCTTGCTGCTGAATACGCCATGACGCTGGTTGAGAACCGGCTGGCGAAATGGCGTCCCGCGCCACTGCAAGAACTGCATTGAGTTCCAGTTTGAAAGCGCCTTGAAACGCAAGCTCGCTTTGTTCTGCCGAGTATTCGGACCGTCAAGTGAACCACACCACTCACCAAGCACTCATCATCATTGACATGCAGCGCGGCATGGCCGACCCCAAGTCCGGGCGGCAAAATAACGCACAGGCCGAAGACAACATCGCGGCGCTGCTCGCGGCGTTTCGACCAAGCTGCGCTTGCTGCTGATTGAGCTGGCACGCTTCAACGGGCCGGGTCTGTTTGATGCGCGGTGGATGTGCAGTAGGTTGTTGACGCTATAAATGGAGTAGCTGCATACGCATATTTCACGGGGGCTACAGGTCTAAATCGTTTGAATCATTGGCTGCCTGTCATGCGGCACAATCGATCTTGCTTCAGGACATATAAATGCTCACAACCCTCATCACCATCTGGATTCTCCACGTCGCTGCCCTGGCCACACCGGGCGCCAATGTTTTGCTGGTGTCGCAGCTGGCGGCCAGTGACCGCGCCCAAAGTGCGGTGTTTGCGGCCTTGGGCGTGACGTTGGGCGCGCTCGTTTGGGCCAGCAGTGCGGTGCTGGGTGTGCACGCCATCTTTCAGGCCTTCCCGGGTTTACGCCTGGCCTTGCAGATTGCGGGCGGCGTTTACCTGCTGGTGGTGGCTAGCCGCTTGTGGCGCTCCGGCGCTACGGCGCTCATCGAAAGCAGTGCATCGGTGTCCCGCCGCGCCGCATTTCGCCTTGGATTTTTGACCAACATCACCAATCCAAAGTCCGCGCTGTTCTTCGGCAGCGTGTTTGCAGCCTCGTTTCCTGCAGCACCCAGCCCGCTCCTGCAAATGGCGGCTGTGGCCATGATTGTGACCAACGCACTGAGCTGGCATATCTTGCTGGCCTACCTGTTCTCGCGTGCGCAGGTGCGATCGGGTTACTCGCGCGTGCGCGGCCTGGCCAACCGCATGGCGGCCGCAGTGGTTGGCGTTTTGGGCTTGGGGCTTTTGGTGGCGACCTTGCGCGATGCCAGAGCGTAGCAAGCTGCCTTCGCTATTGATTCAAGAGCTCCACGCCGCGCGGTCGTTGTCGGCCAGCACCGATGGCAGATAACGGTTGGTGGTGAAGATAGCAAGCGTTTGCGCGGGTAGGTGCGCGCCAGCCAGTAGGAAATCGCCTGGAACTCGGCCTTGATCTTTATACCGAAATCCGGCAGACCACCATGGACCAGGAAATCAAGGTGCTGGCCAAAACGGTTGTCGAGGAGGAAGCGCAGCATGTTGCCGAATTACAGCGTTGGATACGATTGCACTTGAGCGGTGGCGATCAGCCGCATCCGGCAACTGCGGTACATTGAAGCCAACTGTCAGACACTTTGAGCAAATTTTATTTATTCAACAACGCCATGTCTTACCAACTCCACTACTGGCCCAGCATCCAGGGCCGCGGCGAATTTGTCCGTTTGGCGCTTGAAGCTGCCGTCGCACCGTATGTCGATGTCGCGCGCGGCGACGTCTCCAACGGGCAGGGCCTGCCGGCCTTGTTCCACTACCTGCAAGACGAGTCCGTCGCGCGGCCCCCGTTTGCCTGCCCGGTGCTGGTGGACGGCAAGCAGGTGATCGGGCAGACCGCCGCCATCCTGCTGTATCTGGGCCCGCGCCTCAAGTTGGTGGGCGCCAGCGAGGCCGACCGCCTGTGGACGCATCAGATCCAGCTCACGATTGCCGACGCGGTGGACGAGGCGCACAACACGCACCACCCGGTAGGCGCTGGCCTGTATTACGAAGACCAGAAGATGGAAGCGGCCCGGGCCGCGAAAGAATTTTGCACCCAACGCATTCCCAAATTTCTCGGCTGGCTGGAGACCGTGCTGGCGCGCAACCCCAAAGGCGACCAGCATCTGGTCGGTGCGCGACTGAGCTATGCCGACCTGTCGCTATTCCAGCTGGTGGCGGGCCTGCTCTATGCGTTCCCCAAGGCGACGAAGCGCGCCTTGAAGAAGACCCCGCTGGTGTTGGCGCTGCACGAGCGCGTTGCACTGCACGCCCGAGTGTCGGCGTACCTGCGCAGCGAACGCCGCATTCCGTTCAATGAGGACGGCATCTTCCGGCGCTACCCGGAGCTTGATGCCTGAGGCATTACGGGGCGAAGTGGCCGACGGCTTCATTGACTGGGAGCCTGGCTGCTTCCGACGTTCGCTGCCGATGCAAATTAAAATACCATGGCGCGCCACCGCAGGCGGAGCGCCAATCAGGAGAATCCATGATGCGTCATTGTTTGTCACCCTGGAACTGGCTTTTGTTGTGCTTGTCACTGCTGTTGCCAGCCTGCAGCAGCTACGCGCCGCCCGGCACGCTGGCCGGAATGAGTCGGGAAGAGCTGGTGGCGCGGATGGGGCCGCCCGACATGGAGCGCCGGGTGGACGCAGGCACTCGACTGGAATTCCCGCGCGGACCTTATGGCCAGCATACTTGGTTCGTCTATTTCGACGCCGCTGGCCGGGCCATCCGCGCCGAGCAAGTGCTGACCGAGCAGAACTTCAACCGCATTCAACCCGGCATGGCGCAGGACGAAGTGCGTCAGCTGCTGGGTCGGCCCAGCGAGGTGCAGGGTCTCGCGCGTGCACGCGGCATGGTGTGGAGCTACCGTTACGAAAACCAGTTTTGCAACTGGTTCCAGGTAGAGCTCTCGCTGCAACAGCAGGTGCGCTCCGCCGGCTACGGCCAGCCGCCTGAATGCGAGCGGCGCGACGGGATCATCCTGATGGGTGGTATGCGCTGATCGTCTGTCTCGCCGTCGCGAGCTTCTGATCAGCGATCCGCTGTTCAAGCGCGCCAGGCGCTTCGCTATTTCAGGATCGAGAAGATGCTGCTGTAGTCATCTTTCCACGGCTGGAACCCGTTCGGATCGGCAATCGTTGTTGCACTGCTGAGCCGTGGGTCTTTGAAAAAGGCAGCGTCACTGCTGATCAGTGCCCAGCGCGAACGCAACACCAATTTTTCAGGAATGCCCTCTGAATCCACCAGACGAACTTCCTTGCCAAAATGATTGGCCGCCGTCTTCACCACCGGCCGCAGGTCCAAAAACCGGTTGGTAATGTGAACCGCCAGCACGCCCTCGGGCTTGAGATGCCTGAAGTACTGGGCAAATGCCTCACGCGTCAGTAAATGGATGGGCACCGAGTCGCCAGAGAAAGCGTCCACCACCAGTACGTCGAACAATTGCGCGGGTTCCCTCTCCAGCTGCAGGCGGGCATCGCCCAGAACAATTTCGGTAGCGGCTTTGGTACGCGAGAGAAAGCTGAAATTATTGCGGGCGATGTCGATCACCATGGGATCAATCTCGTAGAGCCGGAAGTAATCGTCTTTGCGTCCGTAGCTCACCAGTGTGCCGACGCCCAGACCAATCACCCCGACCCGCAGTGGACCCTGTCCGGCCTTGATCTGCAATGCTTTGCCCGCACCGCCGTCCGGGCTGTAATAGGCGGTGGGCAGGTCCAGCTTGTCCGGTGCCGTGTGTTGTCGCCCATGGGTGATTTGCCCATGGTACATGGTGCGGTACGCATCCGGTACGTTGTTAAAGACTTGCAAGGTACCGTAAAAATTGCGCGTCGTCAGCTCTGCGCCGCGGGTCTCTTCCATGTGGTCGTCAATGCGAATCCAGGCCAACGCCAACAGCAGCGCCGCGGTAGAGAAAATACCAACGCGACGCCACAATGGGCGTGAAAATTTCATCTTGGGGATGATCGCGATGGCTGCAACCAGTCCGGTGAGCAAAATGCCAATCGACAACTCGTAGTTGCTGTCAAACCAGTAGGGCGCGATGACCCCGACAAAAAAACCACCGACCACGCCACCGACCGCCAGCATCAGGAAGTAGCCGGTTAAATGGCTGGGATGCGGCTGCAGGCGGGCGAGTTCGCCGTGGCACACCATGCAGGCGACAAAGAATGCCGTCAGGTTAATCCCCATGGCGACGGCGAGGGGAAGTTCGTTGATACCCTGGGTTGGCAGGTAGGCCAGCGCACCCAACCCAAGCACCAGCAAAGGGAGGAACAATTTGCGCTGGTACCAGCCGCGGCGCTCAAAACTCAAGATGAATGAAAACAGATACAAGGCCAAAGGTGCGACCCAGATCATGGGGATGGGTGCAATGTTGGTGGTGAGGAAGCTGGTGTCGGCCACCATCAAAATGGATGGGCATGCCGCCAGGGCCGCCCACAGCACCTTGTCAGTCCAAAGCGGCGCTGGGCCTTCGTGATGGGCTTGCTCGACGATGGGGTTGCCATTGCGTCCACGCCAGGCCAGGAGCGCGCAGGCGGCGACAAAGCAGGCATACAAGCCCGACCATAGATACGACTGCCAGAGGGTCGGGAAAATGGGTTCTACCGCCACCGGGTAAGCCAGCAGCGCCAGCATGGAGCCAAAATTGGACAAGGCGAACAAACGATAGGGCACCAGCCCCGAACGCTCCCGCGCAAACCAGGCCTGCAGTAGCGGGCCCGTGGTCGACAGCACAAAGTAGGGCAAGCCGATGGACACGGTCAGCAAGCCAAGGATGCGCAAGGTGGGATTCTCGGCTCCCATTGGCTTCCAGCCCAAACTCGGGCTGATGGGGATAAGCAGCAAACTGACCAACAGCAAACTGCCGTGTACCAGGCTTTGGCGAGAAGGACTGAGGTAGCGAACTGAAGTGGGAGTAGAAATAGCCCAGCAACAAGACCAACTGGAAAAACAGCATGCAGGTCGTCCAAACGGCTGCAGAGCCACCAAACCACGGCAGAATCATCTTGCCAATCAAGGGCTGTACCTGGAACAGCAAGAAGGCGCTGAGGAAAATGGTGAGGCCGTAATGAAAGGTCAGGCGCAGGTCAATTTTCATGTGTTGTCGTGTTGATCCGCGGCGAAAGCGCCTCCTAACATTGCGCGCAGTGTACAGGTCCAACTCTCGCGGCAAGGTCGATTCTTCTGGCCAAGATAGTCCCCTGTCGCAAACCGTCTGTCGCAATTCACCACCGATGTCGGTGAACTGGATGTGATCTACGGCGGTGAAAAACGCCTGTTCAAGTCCATTCGCGAGATCATTGAAAAGTACAACGCGCCCGGTTCTTGCCGGCCCCAGGAAGCCTTACTCTATGTTTTGCACCTGTTCGCGCATTTGCTCGATCAACACTTTCATGTCCACCGAAATATGGGTCAACTCCAGCGCGGCCGATTTGGAGCCCAGCGTGTTGGCTTCGCGGTGCAACTCCTGAATCAGGAAGTCGAGTCGTTTGCCCAGTTCGCCACCTTTTTTGATCAGGCGTTCAATTTCATCAAGGTGCGATTGGATGCGGGTGATTTCTTCGGCCACGTCAATGCGAATGGCAAAAGAGGTGGCTTCGGTCAGTGCCCGGTCTTGCGCAGCTTCCGGTAGCGTGCTGCCATCGGTCAGGGCCATGGCCTCCTGCCAGCGATCCAGAAAGCGTTGGCGCTGCTGCGCCACCAATTGCGGCACCAGTGGCTCGGCAAGTGCTGCCAGCGCGCGGATCTGGCCGGTGCGCTCGATCAGCATGGTGGCGAGCCGCTCGCCCTCGCGCTGGCGGGCGCAAAGCAGTTCCTCCAGCGCCTGGCGCCCCAGCGTCAGAATTGATTCGCTCCAGTCACAGTTGGTGCCGGTCTCGCCGGCGGCCAATCGCATGACGTCCGCCACGCTCAAGGGCGCGGCATCAGGCAGCCAGGCCTTGACGTTATCTTGCACCGCGTTAAGTCGCTGCAGCAGCCGTGGCGTGGGGTCCACCACGCTGCCCTGGGCGTTGCTTTCAATGGCGGCGCGTACCTCGACCTTGCCGCGCTTGAGCCGGCTGACAAGCAGTTCGCGTAGCACCGGTTCATATTGCCGGAGTTCTTCGGGCAACTTGAACGACAGGTCCAGAAAGCGGCTGTTGACGGAACGGATTTCCAGTCCAAGACGATTGGGCGGCGCGCTTTTGGACTCGCTCTCGGCACTGGAACGGGCGCTGCTGTGTTGGGCACTGGCATAACCAGTCATGCTGTAAACTGACATCTTGACTCTTTGATCAATGAAAGTCCAAGAATACCCGGTTCCTGCCAGCCCCGTCGGAGTTCGCTCAATAAATATGTCAAAGGTCAGACCCGCATCCTTAGCGCCCAATACCCTGATCGGTGGTTACCGCGTTGTCCGCAAAGTTGCGGCGGGCGGGTTTGGCGTGGTCTATCTGGCCGAAGATGGCGAGGGCCAGCAAGTCGCCATCAAGGAGTACCTGCCGTCGGCGCTGGCTAGCCGCGCGCCGGGCGAATTGCTGCCGCAGGTGCAGCCGGAAAAATTGTCCTTGTACCGCCTTGGCCTCAAGAGTTTCTTTGAAGAAGGCCGCTCGCTGGCGCAGATATCGCATCCTTCCGTGGTGAGCGTGCTGAATTTTTTCAGGGAGAACGAAACCGTTTACATGGTGATGAATTATCTGGAGGGCGCGTCGCTGCAGGATTTCATCGTCACGGCGCGAGACCTCAAGCAGGCCAAAGTGTTCCGGGAGTCGACCATTCGGTCCCTGTTTGACGAAATTCTGCGTGGTTTGCGCATTGTTCATCAGCACAAGATGCTGCACCTGGACATCAAGCCGGCCAATGTTTTTATCACGGATGACAATAAGTCCGTGCTGATTGATTTTGGTGCGGCGCGTGAAGTGTTGAGCAAAGAGGGTAATTTCGTCCGCCCCATGTACACCCCTGGCTTTGCCGCCCCTGAAATGTACCGGCGCGATGCTGCCATGGGGCCTTGGACCGACATTTACGCCATTGGTGCCTGTATTTATGCCTGCATGCTGGGTTACCCACCCAATGAGGCGCCGCAGCGTCTTGAAAAAGACCGCATTGCCATGGCGCTGACGCGCATGCGTGGTGTTTACTCTGACAACCTGATTGAGGTCGTGGAGTGGTGCATGTCGCTCGACCCCCTGTCGCGGCCGCAGTCGGTGTTTGCTCTGCAAAAAGAGCTGAGCCGCGCGGGCGAGCGTCGCTATACCAAGCTCAGTGTGACTGAAAAAGTTCGACTTCAATTCGACACCATGGTGTCAGACACGAAAAAGAGCGTCCAAAAAGCGACCCGTTTTGGCGCGAAAATCAAATGAAATTTTCCATTTTTCAGATCAGCCGCAAAGGCTCGCGGGAAAAAAACGAAGATCGCATGGGCTACTGCTACACGCGCGAATCGGGCATTTTTTTTCTCGCCGACGGTATGGGGGGCCACCCGCAAGGGGAGGTTGCGGCGCAGCTGGCTTTGCAGACCATCGCGGCCATGTACCAGAAAGAGGCGCAGCCGAAAATCGTGGATATTGCTGCGTTTTTAACCTCTGCTATGTTGACGGCGCACCGCCAGATTTTGCATCACGCCATTCAGCATGGCATGCTGGATACGCCGCGCACCACGGCGGTGGTGGCCTTGGTGCAGGATGGGGCCGTGAGTTGGATTCATTGTGGTGACTCCCGGCTCTATCTGGTGCGCCAGGGCGAACTGTTGGTGCGAACCCGCGATCACTCGTTTCTCGAGCAGCAGCGGGCCACTGCAGCAAGTAAAAAATCGGCGGAGCGCATCAACCGCAATGTTTTGTTTACCTGCCTGGGTTCCCCAACCAAGCCGGTGTTTGACATCGCCGGACCCGTTGGACTGCAACAGGGCGACAAGCTGATGTTGTGCTCGGACGGCTTGTGGGACCGGCTCAGCGAGGCCGACATTGTTGACCGTTTGTCGCATAAACCAGTCAGTGAAGCAGTCCCGGAACTGGTGGAAAGCGCACTGCGCACGGCCGGCGATAAAAGCGACAACGTGACCTGTATCGCGCTTGAGTGGGAAATGCCGGATGGGTTTGAATCAACCCGGGGCAGTATTTCAACCGACACGCTCAATGATGGTTTTTTTGCCTCAACGTTTCAGGGCGACACGCTGGACGCGGCGCTGGAAGACTTGGACGATGCCGCTATTGAGCGCTCTATCGCTGAAATTAACGAGGCCATTCGCCGCTCGGCGCTTAAAAAGAGCGGCTAGGCTCACCATTTCACTATGCATCAATTTTTGAGAGTCGGCGCACGCGCTGCCAACCAGCTGCGGGCGGTAAAAATCACGCGCGGCTACACCATGCACGCCGAAGGTTCAGTGCTGATCGAGTTTGGCAATACCAAAGTGTTGTGTACGGCCTCGGTTGAAGAAAAAGTGCCGCTTCACAAAAAAGGCAGCGGCCAGGGCTGGGTGACGGCCGAATACGGCATGCTGCCGCGTGCCACCCACAGCCGCAACGAGCGCGAGGCGGCGCGTGGCAAGCAAAGCGGGCGCACGCAGGAAATTCAGCGTCTGATTGGTCGCGCTCTGCGCTCGGTGTTTGACCTGGGCTTGCTCGGTGAGCGCACGATTCATCTCGACTGCGATGTCTTGCAGGCCGACGGCGGCACCCGCACGGCGGCCATCACCGGTGCGTTTGTGGCGGCGCAGGACGCGGTGACCCAGTTGCTGGCGCAAGGCAAGCTGCAGCTGTCGCCGATTCGCGACCATGTGGCCGCCATCTCGGTTGGCATCGTCGACGGCACGCCCTTGCTTGATCTGGAATACACCGAGGACTCGGCCTGTGACACGGACATGAACGTGGTGATGACGGGGGCCGGTCATTTTGTGGAGGTGCAGGGCACGGCCGAGGGTGCGGCATTTTCGCGCCAGGAGATGAATGCCTTGCTGGCGCTGGCCGAACAAGGCATCAGCGATCTGGTCGCATTGCAAAAAATGTCACTATTAAATAAATAGCTAACTATCCATGTTTCACGGGGGCTACAGCCCTATTTAATGAAAATTGTCTTAGCATCCAACAACCCCGGTAAATTGGCCGAGCTGCGCGCCATGTTGGCACCGCTCGGGTTTGAGTTGATCACCCAAGGCGAGCTCGGCATTCCCGAGGCGCCTGAGCCGTATCACACCTTTGTCGAAAACGCGCTGGCCAAGGCGCGTCATGCCAGCGCGCACAGCGGCTTGCCCGCGCTGGCCGACGACGCCGGCCTGTGCGTTGATGCCTTTGGGGGTTTGCCGGGGGTGCAAACGGCCTTCTACGCCACCCGGTTTGGCTATGAAAAAGGCGACGACAACAACGTGCGCGCCCTGCTGGAACAAATGCGCGGTGTTGAGAATCGGCGTGCCGCGCTGGTGAGCACGCTGGTAGCGGTGCGCTCAGAGCAAGACCCGGAACCTTTGATTGCGGTCGGCCGCGTGGTGGGCGAGATTGCCCGCGCGCCGGTGGGCAGCAACGGCTTTGGTTTTGATCCGGTGATGTTTATCCCCGAGTTCGGCCGGACCTTTGCCCAATTGCCGGTCGAGGTCAAGAACGCCAACAGCCACCGGGGCCGGGCTGCCCGCGCCATGCTGGCGCTGATGCGCGAGCGCTGGGTGTAAGGCATGGCGGACTGCGCATGATTCCTGTTGTTTCCGCCACTGAGTCAACTTCGGCGCCGCACGACATTGGGCACTACCTGCGCCCCGGCACGCTGCAGTTGGCCGCCTTGCCGCCGCTGTCGCTTTATGTGCATCTGCCCTGGTGTTTGAAGAAGTGCCCTTATTGCGACTTCAACTCGCACGAGATGCGCGCCGCCGAGCTGCCTGAGCAGCGCTACCTGGCGGCGCTGATGGCCGACCTGGAGGCCGCCTTGCCGCTGATTTGGGGCCGCACGGTGCACAGCATTTTTATCGGTGGCGGCACGCCCAGCCTGTTTTCGCCCGAGGCTATCGACCGCCTGCTGAGCGGCATCCGGGCGCGGCTGCGGCTGGAGGCGGGTTGCGAAATCACGCTGGAAGCCAATCCGGGCACCTTTGAGAAAGATCGCTTTCGGGCCTTTCGCGGCGCGGGCGTGACCCGCTTGTCGGTTGGGGTGCAGAGTTTTAACGACTCATTTTTGAAGACCCTGGGGCGGGTGCATGACAGCGCGCAAGCGCTCGCCGCCGTGGAAGAAGCGGCACAGGCTTTTGACACTTTCAACCTGGACCTCATGTACGCGCTGCCGGGGCAGACGCTGGCTGACGTCAAGCAAGACATGGCGCGCGCGCTGACCTTTTCGCCGTCGCATATTTCGATTTATCAGCTCACCATCGAGCCCAACACCTTCTTTGCCAAGTATCCGCCGCCGCTGCCTGAAGACGATACGGCCTACGACATGCTGGACCTCATCACCGACATGACGGGCGCAGCAGGCCTGCAGCGCTACGAAGTGTCGGCCTATGCCGCTCCCGGCCACCGCTGCTTTCACAACCTCAACTACTGGCAGTTTGGCGACTACCTCGGCCTCGGAGCAGGCGCGCACAGCAAACTCAGTTTTGCGCATCGGGTGGTGCGCCAGGTGCGGTTTCGCGAGCCCGGGCGCTATATGGAACAAGCCTTGGCGGGCCATTGTCTGGCGCAAGACGAAGAGGTTAGCCGGGCCGATTTGCCGTTTGAGTTCATGTTGAATGCCTTGCGTTTGAAAGATGGCTTCGCCCTGCAACTGTTCTCAGAGCGCACGGGTCTGGCAATCACCGCCATTCAAGAGGCGCTGGAGCAGGCTCAAGCGCAGGGTTTGATCGTGCGCGACCTGGCCCGCGTCACCCCCAGTGTGCGCGGTTTTGATTTTTTGAGTGACTTGCAGTCGCTGTTTCTGCCGTCCCACCCTTGACCCCTGGCAGGCTATAGTCGGCCCGAACAAAACAAGGGGCAGACCATGTTCTCAATCTATGGTGTGGCAGGGCAGTTGTTTCGTGGCTCCATGGAACAACTGCGCCAGGTGGGCGGTGTCGGCGCCATCGCACGTTCCAACGCCATTCAGGCCGTGGGGCGTGATGGGAGCGACCCGGCCGCTGAAGCCGCCTATGCCGGGCTGGCGCAGCAAGCGGCCCCGAGCGACGAGGCCCATCGCAGCGCCCTGGCGGCCTACGCCGAGAGTCAAAAGGGGGTGACTCAGCAGCGCCATCCCCTGAAGCTGGTCGATGCCTTGATGAGCCGAACCGTGATCACCCTGCTTGATACCGCCACCGTGCAGGACGCCTGGCAGACGCTGGCCCAGCAGGGCGTGGGCCAGGCCCCGGTGCTGAATGCGGCTGGCACCCTGGTGGGCCTGTTGTCGCGTGCTGATTTGCTGCGGCCTGAGCGCCTGCCCACACCCGACAGTCATGCCCTGGTGTGGCGCGCGCTGTTGGCGCAAAGTGTGCTGGGCATCATGTGGACCCCGGTGCCCAGCGTGGCCCCGGACACTGACATTCGCCGGGTGGCGCGCGTATTGCTCGATACCGGCCTGCCGGGCTTGCCGGTGGTGGATGAGCAGGGTCTGGTCATCGGCTTTGTGTCGCGCTCGGATATTTTGCGGGCGGTGGTGACGGATCCGCCACTCGATTTGTGGGGCTGAGGCCAGGGCCTGGAGGACCGGGGCGGCAAGCCGAGACTTCAACCAACGCAAAATCGGGCAGGCCGGAGAGTAGGGTGGTGAGCGGCTTGCAGCCGCCACTGCTACAGATTTCGTAGCCGGTGGTGTAAGGGGAGTGGGTGAGCCTCAACCGTTCGAGTGGTGGCAGGATCGGTTTGTAGTGCCAGACGCCGTTTTTGAATTTTGCGTCGGCAGGCGGCTCCATACCGGCGCCGCTGCCCCGGATGCGCGCTTCTTCGAGAACCAGGCGGCTATCCTTGATGCGGTAATCCTCTTCCCAGCGGATTTTTTCGATCGAATGCGTCCATGCCAGCGTGAAGGCCGACAGCGGCAGAGTCGCGGCGATCACTCCGGCGGCAAGGCAGATACCGCTCATCTCATGCGGTCATTACTTGCGGGACCTTGCGGTTTTTGAACCACTGCCAAATGATAAATACTGCGGCCATGGCGAAGCCGGTTTCGTCGGTGAAGGGGACGGCGGCCACCAGCAGGGCGGCGGCGACGAAGGCAAAAACGCGCCAGAGCAAGCTGACCGGCTGCCACAGGTAACCGATGGTCATCACAGCCCACAGGCTGATGGCGAGCACCGCCTTGAAAGCGACGTAGGCGACCGTCAGAACGGTCCAGTCTCCTTGCAGCATCAGCGCCGGGTCGTAGACCGCCATGTAGGGCACGACGAAGCCGGCAATGGCGATCTGGGTGGCCTTGTAGCCGATCCTCATCGGCGAGGCCTTGGCGATCGAGGCAGCGGCGAAGGCGGCCAGCGCCACCGGCGGCGTCAGATCGGCCATGATGCCGAAATAGAACACGAACATGTGCGAGACGATCAGCGGCACGCCGAGCTTGAGCAGGGCCGGGGCGGCGATGGAACTGGTGATGATGTAGTTGGGGATGGTCGGGATGCCCATGCCCAGGATCAGACAGACGATCATGGTCAGGAACAGCGAGGCGAACAGGCTCTTCTGGCCGATGGTCAGGATGTAGCCGGCGAAGCTGGAGGCCGCCCCGGTCAGGGTCAAGACGCCGATGATGACGCCGACGACTGCGCAGGCGATACCCACCGGCAGCGCCTGCTTGGCGCCGTCGACCAGGCTCATCTTCATGGTGTGCAGGGTCTTCCTGCCGCCGTGGACGAACAGGTTGCCGACGGCGAGCGCGGCGATCACCGCCATTACCGGTTGTATGCCCCATTTGGCGAACGAGGCGGCTGCCAGGCCCATCGCGAACCAGAACACGACGCGGAAGGCCGTTTGCGAAATGCGCGCGGCGATGGCGCTGCCCAGAATCAGGATGGCCGTCAGGGCCAAGCCCATCATGCCCGCGAACATCGGCGTGAAGCCCTCGAACAGCATCACCACCAGTGCCGCCAGCGGCAGGATCAGGTACCAGTTGTCCTTGATGGCGCGCCAGGGATTCGGACACTGGTCCTTGGGGATGCCGAGCAGCTTCAGGCGGCCGGCCTCCAGGTGCACCATGACGAATGCCGTGAAGTAATAGAGGAAGGCCGGGATTACCGCGGCCTTGACGATGTCGGCGTAGGGCACGTTGAGCGTTTCGGCCATGATGAAGGCGACCGCGCCCATCACCGGCGGCATGATCTGGCCGCCCATCGACGAGGTGGCCTCGACGGCGCCGGCGAAGACGGACGAATAGCCGAAGCGCTTCATCAGCGGAATGGTGAACTGGCCGATGGTGAGCACGTTGGCTACGCCCGAGCCCGAGATCATGCCCATGAAGCCGGAGGAGATCACCGCCACCTTGGCCGGTCCGCCCTGGGCGTGGCCGACGAAACCCAGCGCTACGCTGTTGAAAAGCCTGATCATGCCGGCGTGTTCGAGGAAGGAACCGAACAGGATGAACAGGAAGATATAGGTAGCCGACACCAGCGTTGGGATGCCGTAGATGCCTTCGGTGCCAAAGCCGAGCTGGTCCACCAGCTGCGCGATGGTGTAGCCCCGATGGGCGAGATCGCCCGGCAGGTATTGGCCGAACAGGCCATAGAGCAGGAACAGGCCGCAAACGATGGGCAGTGCCAGGCCGAGAATTCGCCGTGCTGCCTCGAACACCAACACGACAACGATGGCGCCGACGACGAGATCGGTCATGGTCGGATCGCCCGAGCGCTGGATCAGGTCGGCCTCGAAAATCCAGTGGTAGAAGGCGAGGCCGAAACCGGACAGCGCCAGAATCCAGTCGTACCAGGGGATGCGGGTTTGCGGCTTGGCGCGCTGCATGGCCGGATAGAGCAAGAAGGTAATCAGGAGCAGGAAGCCGACGTGGAAGGCGCGGGTGACGAGGCTGGACAACGGTGAGAAACCGGCCACCATCAACTGGTAAGCGGAAAAAGCGATGGCGGCAAAAATCACCGTCTTCAACGCCCACCCGCCGAGATTGCGGGTATGGCCGTGCTCCTGAAATTCCTCGGTCGGTGCAGGGTGGTCGAACAGGCCCTGCGGCGTGTCATTAGCGGCGTTAGTCATGGCGATCCAGAATAAATATTAAAGTGTTGGAGACAGAGCCGGCTCGCTATGCGTAGCTGCGGACTGTCCCGCAAGATATTAAAAAAAGCCGCTGTGGCGCTTGGGCAGCGCGGCTCGAATACGATCACGGCCAATCGCTTACTTGATCAGGCCGACTTCGCGGTAATATTTTTCGGCACCGGGGTGCAGCGGCAGAGGCATATGCATGGGTCCTTCCTCGCGCTTTATGGCTTTTGCCGCGGTATGGGCGGCGATCATCTGATCGAGGTTTTCGTACATGGCCTTGGTCATCTTGTAGACCGTGTCAGTCGATACGCCTTCATGGGAGACGATAAAATTCTCGATCGCCACGGTGGTCACGCTCGCGGTCTGTCCCTCGTAGGTATTGGCAGGGATGGTGCCGGCAAGGTAGGCAGGGTCGTTGATCTTGGCCACCACGTCGGCAGGAATCGGCACGACGACCATCTTCACCGATGTTGCCAGGTCGCGCAAGGCTGAGACGCCAAGGCCCGCCGAGATCAGGGTCGCGTCTATCTGGCGATTTTTCATCAGTTCGACCGATTCGCCGAACGGCAGGTATTCGACCTTGCCCAGATCCTTGTAGCTCATTCCGGCGCCCTTGAGGATGGCACGGGCGTTGATTTCGGTGCCGGACTTCGGCGCGCCGACGGCGACGCGCTTGCCCTTCAGGTCAGCCAGGGTCTTGATGCCCGAGTCGGCGCTGGCGACGATCTGGATGTAGTTGGAATAGATACCGGCGACACCACGCAGTTTTTTCAGCGGCACCTTGAAACCGACTTCTTCGTTGCCCTTCCAGGCGTCGGAGAGGGCATCGCCAAGGGTGAAGGCGATTTCGCCGCGGCCTGCCTGGAGCAGGTTGAGGTTTTCGGCGGAAGCCTTGGTGGCCTGCACTGAAGACTTTGCCCCTGGAATGGCCTTGCCGTAAATCTGTGACAGGGAGACGCCGAGCGGGTAGTACACCCCGCTGGTGCCGCCGGTCAGCACGGTGATGAACTGCGCTTGTTGCGCCAGGCCAGCGCTGCTGGCGATGGCCACACCAAGGCCCAGGGCAAGACCGAGTTTGTGGATAAAACGCATGGAACTGTCTCCTTGTGATCAGGGTTAAAGAGTTTTTGTCAGGCTGCCTTACAGGATACAACAAATAGACCTTGAATGGTCAGCCGGGGAGCGCCAATACTTAAGGGTTTTCCCGCGCCTGGGTGCCCTGCAGGGCGTGTGAAGTGGCAACGAGGATTGCGCCGGGATCAGGATGTCTGAACTGACTGAAGTTCTTGCAGGCGTCTGGTTTGTCGTTCTGTCAAACGGGCGATGTCGGACACGTCGGCCACCGACAGCTGTAACCCGGGTTTTCGCAGCATCGCGCAGGCAATGACACCGCGTTGGGCCATGATGTGTTTTCTCACCGCCAGGCCGATGCCAGCCTGTTGTTCATACCGGGCGAGCGGCAGATAGGCATCGAAAATATCGTGCGCCTTTTCAATCTCACCCGCCGCATGGGCCGTGATGACATCGACCATCATCTCTGGATAGGCAAAACCGGTCATGGCGCCGTCGGCGCCGCGCGTCAACTCTTCCGGCAAGAACAATCCGCCGCCGTTGCCGGTCAGGATCGACACACGCCTTGCCTCGCCCCGATCACTCGCAGCGCGAATCGCCGAAAGCTTGGCCAGGCCAGGACAATCTTCATGCTTGAGCATCACACAGGTGGGCGAATTTTTGATGATGCGCAAAATCACACCCGTTGACATCTGCACGCCAGTGGAGACCGGATGATCCTGCAGAACCCAGGGCACGTCACTGCCAAGCGTCTCGCTGACCATGTCAAAATAGGCCACGATTTGATCATCGGTGCGCACTGAAGCAGGGGGCGCAATCATGACGCCCGAGGCCCCCAGCGCCATCACGCTTTGCGTCAATTCACGCATCGGCGCAAAACCTGCGGATGATGCGCCCACCACGACCGGGACACGGCCATTCACACGCTGCAGCACCCGTTTGGTGAATAGCTTTGATTCTTCAGCGGTTAACTTGGTTGCTTCGCCGAGAATGCCCAGGATGGTCAGGCCCGATGCGCCCTTTGCCAGATAAAAATCGACCATCCGATCCGTGCTTGCCAGGTCAAGCGCACCGTTCTCTGCGAACGGGGTGATGGCAATCAAATAGGCGCCCTTGGCGCTTGCAGCTAATTTATTCATGCTTTCACTTTTGAAGCTTCATAACGGGCTTTGGAAGCGGCATTCGGTGGGTAAAGTCCCGGCAAGGCGGCCCCCTTTTCGACCTCGTTCATGATCCACGCTTCAAGGCGTTCTTGCTCGACAGCCAAGGCTACAACCTCTTCCAGCAGAGCCGCCGGAATGAGCACCGCGCCATCTGAATCAACGACGATGACATCGTTGGGAAAAACGGCGACGCCACCGCAGGCAATCGGTTCCTGCCAACTCACGAACGTCAGGGCTGCAACCGACGGTGGCGCCGCCGTGCCTGCGCACCAGACCGGAAATCCGCTTGCGAGCACACCCGCCAAGTCGCGCACCACGCCGTCGGTGACAAGACCTGCAACGCCCCGTTTGCACATCCGTGTACACAGGATGTCACCGAAAATGCCGGCATCCGTCACGCCCATGGCATCGACCACGGCAATACAGCCTGCGGGCATGGCTTCGATGGCCGCCCGTGTCGAGATGGGTGAAGACCAGGATTCCGGCGTGGCCAGATCTTCGCGTGCAGGGACGAAGCGCAAGGTGAAGGCCCGTCCAACGCGACGCGGCTGATCGCTTTTGATCGGCATGGTGCCTTTGAGCCAGACATGACGAAGGCCTTTTTTCAAGAGCACCGTCGTCAGGGTGGCCGTTGTGACATTGGACAGTGTGCGGATGAGGTCTGCGTCCAGGGGGAGTGTTTCTGTAGTCATGGGTCACCTTGTTTGACAGTGTGCGTATCAGATGCTGGAAATCAGTCCACCATCCACTCGGAACATGGACCCCGTCATATAGGACGACCGGGTGCTGGCCAGGAAGGTCACGACATCGGCATATTCTTCCGGGTTGCCGTACCGGCCCATGGGAATGGTGCTGGTGCTTTCTGCACAGACTTGTGACGCTGCGCGTCCTTCTCTTTTTGCTTTGGCTTCATCGAGAAACTTGATGCGCTCAGTTGCAATTCTGCCGGGCAAGATAATGTTGCACGTAATACCGTCCTGGGCCACTTCCCGTGCCAGCGTCTTGGACCAGCCGACCAGGGACAAACGCAGCGCATTGGAGATCGCCAGATTCGGGATGGGGGTAATCACGCCGGAAGACGTGCTGGTGATGATCCGTCCCCACTTCTTGACACGCATACCCGGCAGCACACGATCCGTGATGGCCAGCACCGACAACACCATGCTCTGAAAACTGCGAGTCCACAGTGCTGCGTCCTGACCAAACGCCGTGGTGGGCGGTGGGCCGCCTGTGTTGTTGATAAGTACATCCACGCTACCAAAGCGGTTTTCAATTTGCAGGATGCGCGCATCCACCACCGACAGGTCGCCAATATCCCACAGCAGGGGGAGTGCGGTGCCGCCCGCTTTTTGTACCGATTCAACGGTGCGCATGAGCGACTCTTCATTGATATCGGCGACCGCGATGTTGGCCCCTTCGCGTGCCAAGGAACTGGCAATGGCACACCCCAATCCGCCACCTGCGCCAAGCACCAGTGCGGTCTTGCCTGCTAATCCCATATCCATAAACAGTCTCCATGTTGATTGCATTGGCGAAACGCGCCTCAATGGTGGAATTTCTTCAATCCAAGAATGCTGGCGCGAGTGTGGGTGTTTTGGAAAGATAGGTAAAGACCGCTATCATCCTTTCAGGAAGCAGTTTTTCTACGTTATGGACACTTTATTTCTTGAAACTTTGATTGCGGTCGTTAACAGTGGCACGCTGGTTGACGCCGCGCGTCAAATGAATGTGACGCCAGGGGCCGTGGCGCAACGGTTACAGACGCTGGAGGCCGAGATGGGAACCAAGCTTGTCATGCGAGCCGGACGCACGGTACGGCCGACCGAAGCCGGTGCCAAACTAGCCTTGCGGGCCCGAATTGTTTTAAGAGATTTCAACGACCTGCGCTTTGTGGTCGACCATGAAATTCTCTCTGGTGAACTCAGGATTGGCGCCATCGCAACCGCCCTGACCGGGATGATTCCGCACATTCTCGGACGACTGGTCAGGTTACATTCAAAAATTGAAGTTTTCATCGAGCCCGGTTCCTCGGAACGTCTGTATCGACGTGTTCACAACGGCGATCTGGATGCCGCCATCATTGTCAAGCCGGGGTTTCCCATTCCGAAAGTGCTGGACTGGGTCAATCTGAGAAAAGAGCCATTGATCGTCATCGCCTCGACCACGACCACGCAAGACGACCCCCATGCTCTTTTAATGAGTCACCCCTTTATCAGTTACGACAAAAATCAATGGGGCGGTTTCCTTGCGGAACGCTACTTGCAGCAGGCAGGCTTGGCCCCGAAAGTCCGGTTTGAACTGGATGCACTTGACGCGATCGCCGTCATGGTGGATCAAAACTTGGGCGTGTCTTTGATCCCGGACTGGGCGCCGCCGTGGCCACAAGGTCTCTCGTTAAAAAAAATTCCGCTTTCACGACCCCATCAAAACCGGGAGGTCGGCTTGATCTGGAACCAAGGGTCTTCTCGCATTCGGCTGGTCGATGCTTTTCAAAAAGAGGCAATGTGTCACGCACAAACTGGATAGAAGGCCGTGCGCAATTGGATTCACTCTGAACTGGCCTGGCTGGCTCAGCGCCGGGTTGGCAGGCGCCGCCGCCGCTCAGGCGCTCAGGCTTTGCGCCACATGGTCGGCAATCGCCAGCGCGGCGGTGAGTCCGGGCGATTCGATGCCAAACAGATTGACCAGGCCCGGGATGCCATGCCGGGTGTGATCGTCAATTCGGAAATCTGCGGCCGGCGCGCCCTGCGCCGCCAGTTTGGGCCGGATGCCGACATAGTCGGGCTGCAAAGTGCCCGCGTCCACACCCGGCCAATAATGGCGGATCTGGCTCTGAAAGGTGGCCAGCCTAGCTGGGTCCACGGCGTAGTCAAGTTCCGACACCCATTGCACATCCGGGCCAAAGCGTGGTCGTCCGCCCAAGTCCAGCGTGAGATGGATGCCCAGGCCTCCAGCTTCAGGCATCGGATAAATCAGATGCGAAAAGTTGGCCCGTCCGCTGAATGAAAAATAGTTGCCTTTGGCATAGAACAAGGGGGGAATGCTGGCTGCGGGCAGGCCGACCAGGCGCGCGGCCACCTGCTGCGCCTGCAGGCCGGCGCAATTGATGACGCTGTGAGCCAGCAAGGGCTCAATGGCGCCCTGGACGCGCAGGGCGATGCCCTCAAACGTGATCTCGCCCCCCTCAACGGCCGACTGAAAGGCAAACACGGCACCGGCCTGTTCGGCATCGGCTTGCAACTGCAGCATGAAGGCATGGCTGTCAATGATGCCGGTGCTGGGTGACAGCAGCGCTGCCAGACAAAAAATATCGGGCTCCATGGTCTTGACCTGCGCGGCCGTCAGGCTCTGCAGATCAAGAACCCCGTTGGCGCAGGCCTTATCCCGTAAGGCTTGCAGCGCGCCCACTTGCCCGGCATCGGTTGCCACAATGAGTTTGCCGCAGCGCCGATAGGGAATGGCGCGGCTTTCGCAATAGGCGTAGAGCGACTGCCTGCCCCGCACACACAGGGTCGCCTTCAAGGAGTTGGGTGCATAGTAAATGCCGGCATGAATCACCTCACTGTTGCGGGAACTGGTGCCGGTGCCGATGCTGTGGGCAGCCTCCAGCACCATCACCTCGCGCCCGCCCTGCGCCAGGCGGCGCGCCACGGCCAGGCCCACCACGCCCGCACCGATCACGACGCAGTCAACGCGTTCCATGCGTGGGCTGCTCCAGCGGATATATGGAGGACGCCAGCGCCTTGAACGACAGCGTCAGGCCAAGCCGCTTCGAGGCGGCCAGCAGGTGCGCGCGCGCCGCCTCGCGCGCTGCGTTCGGATCAGCGGCGACGATGGCCGCCAGAATCAAGCGGTGCTCCTGTTGCGCGGGCGACGGCCCGACCGCGCGTTGCGCCGAGTTTTCCCATGCCAGGCGTCGGGTTTCAAGCAACTGGTGCGCCAGAAAGTCAACAAAACCCGAGAAATAGGGGTTGCCGGTGGCAATCGCGATGGCGCGATGAAAAGCAAGGTCGGCCACGCCGGCGGCCGCAAAGTCGTCCGCGCTGCGATCCATGTCATCCAGCGCGCAGCGCATGGCCAGCAAATCGTTCGGGGTGCGCCGCAGCGCCGCGAGTTCGGCCGCTGCACATTCGGCCCAATAACGCAACTCAAAGACGTGCTGAAAATTGATATCTGGCCCGCCCGCCTGGCTGCTGTCCGCCAGCCGGTAGGCGTTGCCCACCGGGTTGTCTGACACATAGGCCCCCGACCCCTTGCGCGTCACCAGAATGTGATCGACCTTGAGTCGGGCAATGGCCTCCCGGATGACCGGGCGGCTGACCTTGAAGTTGTCGGCCAGCGTCTGCTCGGCTGGCAGCCGCGTGTTGGCTGGATAGACCCCTGACTGAATCTCGGTCTGCAGTTTGTGCACGACGCGCTCCACAAGAGAAGACGGTCGCTCTAGCGGATCAATCATCAGGGCTCCAATTTATCTGTAAGGCTGCATGACAAATTATAGCCAGATGGATTTTGCCCAGCGCTATTTCGAGTGTTGGAACGGGCTAGAAAGGGTAACGCTCACGCATGCCGCGGGCGTTCAGCAGCACGCCCGTCATCAGCGTGAACAGGGCGACGGAAGCCAGAATAATGGCGGCAGCCGTCCAGGGCAGACCGATTTGCTGTCGAAACTGGACGAGTTGAACGGCTGTACCCAGCCAGCTCGCGGTTGCGCAATAAGCCGCGAACTGCAACAAAAAAAGGCTCCAGCGGCTTTTGTAAAAAAACAGCAGGGGTGTTGCCAAACACAGGCCAAGCACAAAAAAGTGGCTCATCCTGAAAAAATGAGCACCCATGAGGGACGCGGCGATGACGTAGAGGCTGGTGCGCAGGGTCATTTGAAATCAATCCAGGATAAGCGATATTTTGCGGGATCTTGGGCCTTGCAGCCCGGTTTCCTATTGGCGCTTCACATCGACCACAACACGACCACGCACTTTGCCGTCCAGTAATTCTGTTGCCACGGTGATGGCTTCTGAAAGTCCTATTTCACGGGTGAGGGCTTCGAGCCTGGTGATGTCGAGGTCGCGGGTGAGCCGCTGCCACGCTTCTTGACGAACCTTGAGCGGGGCCATGACACTGTCGATGCCATACAGGGTCACGCCGCGCAGGATGAATGGCGCCACCGTGGCCGGGAAATCCATTCCGCCCGCAAGTCCGCAAGCGGCCACAGCACCGCGGTATTGGGTAGTGGCGCAGGCATTGGCCAGCGTATGGCTCCCGACGGTATCAATGACCCCTGCCCAGCGCTCCTTGCCGATGGGCTTGCCGGGTGCCGAGAGTTCGCTGCGGTCGATGACCTGGCTTGCGCCCAGCGCCTTGAGGTACTGGGCTTCGGCGCTGCGCCCCGTTGACGCGACAACCGTGTAGCCCAACTTGGCAAGCAAGGCGATGGCGACACTGCCCACACCGCCGTTGGCGCCGGTGACGAGAATTTCACCATCGCGCGGCTCGATGCCATGCTTTTCCAGTGCCAGGACGCACAGCATGGCGGTATAGCCGGCGGTGCCGATGGCCATGGCCTGGCGCGTCGTGAAGCTGCTCGGCAGAGCAAGCAGCCACTCGCCCTTCACACGCGCTACTTCAGCCAGACCGCCACAGTGGGTTTCGCCAACACCCCAGCCGTTCAGTATGACCTTGTCGCCCGCCTGCCATGCTGCGTTGGTGCTTTCAAGCACGGTACCCGCGAAATCGATGCCTGGGACCATGGGAAAGCGTCGAACCACCGGTGATTTTCCAGTGATCGCCAGCGCATCCTTGTAGTTGAGCGTTGACCACTCGACCTGGACCGTGACATCGCCCGCAGGCAACACAGCCTCGTCGATTGTCTGAAGCGCGGCTCTGTAACCGGCATCGTCTTTGGTGATGAGAATTCCTCTGAACATGGTATTTCCTAGGCTGTAAAAAAATGAAACATTCGCTTGTAGTTTATGGCAGGAATGCGCAAGCGCACGAGCAGTGGCGCCCGATAATCACAACTTAAATATCCGGAGAATTTAAATGAGACGAGTTGTCGATGCAGTGGAAAGAGTCGTGGTCGTCATCACCGTTCTGATGTGCTCCGGGTGTGCAGTCGTAGCCGTTGCTGACGCGGTCGTGACGGTGGCTGCAACTGTCGTGACGACCGGTGTCAAGGCGACTGGCGCTGTGATTGGCGCCGTGATTCCGGATTAGAAGGACTGGACCACATGACCCTCTTGTCATGACGGGAACACGGCACAGCTCAAGCAGTGCCGTGTTTCATTTGTCTGCTGTCAATGCCGATTCGGACCGGTTCTCAAGCTCAAGCAGACATCAAGCAAACACCCCCGCCGTGTCCTGCATCCGGGCAGACACCTCACCCAGATGGTGCAAGCTGTCGCCAAACGTCATTTCCAGTTGGGTCAGTTTCTTGAAGTAATGGCTCACGATGTATTCGTCGGTGACGCCAATGCCGCCGTGCAGTTGCACCGCCTGCTGGCCAACAAAACGCATGGAGTTGCCCAATTGGTACTTGGCGCGCGCCATCGCGGCGCGGCGCTCGGGCGCTGGGGCATTGAGTTTAAGCGCGGCATAAAAACTCATGGAACGTGCCAGCTCGAGCTGCATTTTCATGTCGGCGGCGCGGTGCCGCAGCGCCTGGAAGCTGGCGATGGCTACGCCGAACTGCTTGCGCGTGTTCATGTACTCGGCGGTGATGGCCAGGGTTTTGTCCATCACGCCGACTGCTTCGGCACAGGCGGCGGCAATGCCGATGTCCACCGCGTGCTCCAGCGCGGTCAGGCCATCGAGGGTGATCAGCGTGGCGGGGGCATTTTGCAGCGTCACTTCGGCGGCGCGGCTACCCTCCTGGGTGCCGTAGGCTTGGGTGCTGACACCGCTGGCGGTGCGCTCCACCAGAAACAAGGCCAGTTGGCCATCGAGCAGGGCGGGCACCATGAAGGCGTCGGCTTGATCACCTGCTGGAACTATACTTTTAGTAGCTGTCAGCATATGGCCGACGGGGGCTTGAGCCGCTTTTGCCTCACAAATATCGAGGCGGTAGCGAGCGACGCGCTCCTGATACGCCAGCACCACCAGCGCTTCGCCGCTGGCTATTTTTGGCAGCCAGGCGGATTTGGCGGCCTGTGGTGCGTAGCCGCTGAGCACGCCGCCTGCGATCAGGCTCTGGTTGAGTGGCTCCAGCACGATGCCACGCCCGAGCTCTTCCATCACCACCATGCCCTCGACCGGGCCCATGCCCATGCCGTCATATTGCTCCGGGATGTACAGGCCGCACAGGCCCAGCTCGGCTATTTCACGGAATGCGTCGCGTGAAAAGCCACCGGCCTTGACGGTGGTACGGCGGCGCTCAAAGCTGTAGCCCTTGTCAACCCATTTGCGCACTGCGTCGCGTAATTGTTCCTGGTCGTCTGTGAAATCGAAATCCATGTTGGTCACCTGTATTGTTTTTCAGTTCTACGGCTTCAGCCGAGAACGGTTTGGGCCACGATCGTGCGCTGCACTTCGTTGCTGCCGCCGTAAATGGTGGTTTTGCGCAGGTTGAAGTAGGAGGAGGCCAGCGGCGCGCACCAGGTGGCCGCACCGGGATAGTCGCCTTGCCAGCCGGCTTCCATCGCCTCCTGGATCAGGGGCAGTGCATAGGGGCCAGCGGCGAGCATCATCAGCTCGCTGTAGCGCTGCTGAATCTCGCTGCCGCGTATCTTCAAGAGGCCTGCAATGTCGAGCGAGTTCTTGCCCGACTTCTCAGCCGCCAGCACGCGCAACACCAGCATCTCGAGCGCCACCACGTCCACTTCAAGCTTGGCGATTTCGTCGCGAAAACGCACGTCGTTGTAGACGCCTTCCGCCTTGGCAACGCGTTTGAGGCGTTCCAGCTCGCGCTTGGTGCGGTTCACGTCGGCGATGTTGGTGCGTTCATGCGAGAGCAGGTGTTTCGCGTAGGTCCAGCCCTTGTTTTCTTCACCGATCAGGTTCTCCACCGGCACTTCGACGTTGTCAAAAAAGACCTCGTTGACTTCCGGCTCGCCGTCGAGCAGCACCACCGGGCGCACGGTGACGCCGGGGGACTTCATGTCGATCAGCAGGAAGCTGATGCCGGTTTGCGGCTTGCCTTCATTGCTGGTGCGCACCAGGCAGAAAATCCATTCGCCATACTGGCCCAGCGTGGTCCAGGCCTTCTGGCCATTGACGATGTATTTATTGCCCTGACGCTCGGCTTTGGTTTTGACCGATGCCAGGTCCGAGCCAGCGCCGGGCTCGCTGTAGCCCTGGCTCCACCACACGTCACCACTGGCAATGCCGGGCAAAAAGCGCCGCTGCTGCTCCGGTGTGCCAAACGCCATGATGACCGGCGCCACCATCACCGGGCCAAACGGCAGCACGCGCGGTGCACCGGCCAGGGCACATTCTTCTTCGAACAAGTGCTTCTGGATCGAGCTCCAGCCGGGGCCACCAAAGGCGGTGGGCCAGGCGTGGCCGAGCCAGCCTTTTTTGCCCAGAATTTTGCCCCAACGTTGCAGGTCGTCACGACTCAGGCGCAGGGCGTTGTGCACCTTGTGTGAAATGTCAGTGGGCAGGTTCGCGCGTACCCAGGTGCGTATGTCTTCACGAAACTGCTGCTCTTCAGGGGTAAAGGCCAAATCCATAGGGGAGTCTCCAAATAAGCCGTATTTTTAGTTCCGACATAACTTGAGTACAAGTTAGTCTTCACTGAAACTGGGTTTTAGTTCCAACATAACTTGAGTACAAGTTGGTCTTCACTGAAACTGCGTTTTAGCACGATCGTTCGATTTGACCTGTCCAGGTGGTGACACGTCGAGTTCAGCGCACAGTTTTCTCAGATTTTCGTCGCCATCGACCATCTGTTCTGAGCGACGCCTGTACTTGCATGTTTGCTGGAATCTTGAGAATACGCAAGGCTCGCAAAGACTGGTTTGAGCACAGTGGGTATTTCTCGCTATCCTGTCCCTGCGCGTCATCAACGCACAGTGGGCGCGATTCGGATACGTTGCGTGCATGACGTGCATGACGTGCATGACGCTGCAGTGAACATTTGGAGACCGCATTTGGATACCTCGCTCAACCGCAATCAAAACCATCTGCTCGCTGCCTTGTCGGCGGTCGAGTTTGGGCGCATTGCGCCGGAACTGGAGTTGGTTGCGATGTTGCAGGGCGAAGTTCTTTATGAATCCGGGCAAGCCCTGCAGCATGTCTATTTCCCGACAAGCGCCATCGTGTCCCTGAACTGCGTAACCGAGAGCGGCGCAACGTCCGACATCGCTTGGGTGGGCTGTGAGGGCGTACTCGGCATTGCGCTTGTCATGGGCAGCCATGCCACTCCGGCAGCGGCCGTCGTCTGTGTCGGCGGCTATGGCTACCGATTGAAGGAACAAGTGCTGATGCAGGAGCTCCGCCGCACCGGCGGGCGCCGTGCCGGGGTGATGCAGCACTTGTTGCTGCGCTACACCCAGGCGCTGATGACGCAGCTATCCCAAACGGCGGTCTGCAACCGGCATCATTCGGTGGAGCAGCAACTGTGTCGCTGGCTGCTGTCAACGCTCGACCGTTTGCCCTCAAATGAATTGACCATGACGCATGAACATATCGCCTGCATGCTTGGTGTACGCCGTGAAGGCATCACCGAGGCCGCCGGGCATTTGCAGCAAGCGGGACTCATTCGCTATTACCGCGGCCATATCACCGTGCTTGACCGCGCAGGGTTGGAGTCCCGCGTGTGTGAATGCTATGCGGTGGTCAAAAAGGAACATCAGCGTTTGCTGCATGATGTAGGCAACCGAGCGGAACTTTTCCCCAGCCAGTCGCCGCGAATCTTTCGCCTGGCTTCAGGCTTTGCCTAAACCTGTTCAGGGGGCGAAACGCCCAACTCAGCGCACAGCTTTTGCACCGTTTCACGCAGCTTGGCTAGCTCCGATTCGAGCCGTTCCAGGCGCTCTGAGGTGTTGCCCGACAGGCATTCAGACGAGCGGCCAAGCCCCGTTTGCGTCGCATCCACCGGGCCGCACAGCAGGTGCGCCCAGCGTTGCTCCCGAGTGCCGGGTCCACGCGCCAGTTTGACCACCAGCGGGCCCCCTTTTTCAGCGGCGCGGTCCTGCAACTCTTCCAGAAAGCCCTCGACCGAGGAAATGTCGGCAAATTTGTACCAGCGTTCGGTGTTCAGGCGCAGCTCACCCGCCGTTTGCGGGCCGCGCAGCATCAACAGCCCCAGCAGCACGGCGGCCTGTTCGTAGACCCCGATACCGCGCTGAAAATTGTGTTCAAAGCGGGTGGTGCGCGAGCCACTGCTTTCGCGTACCAGATGGGCTTCTTTCAGCGTGTTCAGGGCAGCGGCCACGTCGGCCTCACTGAGCTCCATCAGCGGCTCGCGGCTGGACTTCTGGTTGCAGCCCAGCAGCAGCGTGTTGAGCGTAAGCGGGTAGCTGTCAGGTACGGTGCGGGCCTTTTCCATCAGGGTGCCGAGCACGCGCGCCTCGATCGGGGTCAGGACAGGCGAGGGCGTTGAGGGGGCGAGGGGAGTGATCAAGGGGGAAGGGGTCAAGGTCATAATTCGGGCCGATATGAAAAACATCGTTATTTTGATCTCAGGCAGCGGCTCCAACATGGCCGCCATCGTAAAGACAGCGCAGCGCGAGGGTTGGCCGGATAAGTTTGGGGCCCGGGTGGCGGCCGTTATCAGCAACAAGGCATCGGCCGGGGGACTGGTTTTTGCGCGTGAACACGGCATTGCCACCGAGGTGCTGGAGCACAAAGCTTTTGCTTCGCGTGAGGCGTTTGACGCGGCATTGGTCCAAATCATTGACCGCTTTGACGCGCCAGAGCAGCCTGCTCTGGTGGTGCTGGCGGGCTTTATGCGCATTCTCACGCCCGGTTTTGTGGGTCGCTACGCTGGGCGGCTGCTCAACATCCACCCGTCGCTGCTGCCGGCCTTTCCGGGTTTGCACACCTATCAGCGCGCGCTGGATGCGGGCTGCAAGGTAGTCGGGGCCACCGTGCATCATGTCACCGCGGAGCTCGATCACGGCCCGATCCTGGCGCAAGCCGCGGTACCGGTGTTGCCGGGTGATACGGCAGATAGGCTGGCGGGCCGTGTGCTCACCCAAGAGCATCTCATTTATCCGCGTGCGATTGCAGATTTGCTACAAAAAATATAGCTGTATACGCATATTTAACGGGGGCTGTAGCCAAATTTGTTATAAATTTATTGCTCGTGGCGCAGTGCGGATGGTGCTTTTGTTCACCGACGCCTGCCGTAAGAAAGCCGCAGTGCGGAGCCACACTGCGGCGCTGGTTTTTGGTGGGCCTCCCGTGAGTCGAACACGGCACCAACGGATTATGCATACCAACTACGACTTTCGTCGCCCCTTTCGGGTTTGTGGTCTGGACTGTCTCTTGTCTTTACGACCTGCCCGTACAGTCTCTACACGTTCTCTCCCAAAGAAGAGCTTCGCTCGGGATTGCCACGGTAATTGTTCACCAGAGGTTTCCCCGACTTTGAGCAGTTCTACCAGGGGGCAGAGTTAACTTGCTCCAAGGCAACCCAATCTGTTTATTCCACTCCCAGTGACTGAGGCTGAGGAAAAAACCACTTTAAGTCCGCTGCTCTAACCAACATGAGCTAGAGGCCCGAAGCGCAGATTGTAAGGGCCTACTTGTGGTAGCTCAGGGCGTTACTGACCAATTTCGAAGTAATGTCCACAATCTGGATCATCCGGTCGTAGGCCATGCGCGTAGGGCCGATGACGCCCAGGGTGCCGACGACCTGGCCATCCACTTCGTACGGTGCGCTGACGATGGACAGGTCCTCAAACGGAACAACCTGGCTTTCGCCGCCGATAAAAATACGCACCCCCTCGGCCTGGCCGGCAATATCGAGCAAGCGCATGAGCTGCGCTTTTTGCTCAAACAGATCAAAAGCGCGGCGCAGGTGGCCCATGTCATTGGAAAAATCAGTCACTGCCAGCAGGTTTCGCTCGCCCGAAATAACCACTTCGTCCTGCGTTTCCGACATGGCCTCGGAACTGACCGCCACGGCCGCCTGCATCAGGCTGGCAATTTCCGAGCGAAGTGATTCCACCTCGTTTTTCAATCGCTCACGAACCTGCTCAATGGCCAGCCCGACGTAATGACTGTTCAGGTAGTTGGCGGCTTCAACCAATTGCGCCTGTGAATAATCCGTCTCGGTAAAAATCACCCGGTTTTGCACGTCACCCTCGGGCGAGACAATGATGACCAGCAAGCGCCGCTCGGACAAGCGCAAAAATTCAATGTGGCGAAACACGGAGGAGCGGCGCGGCGCGATGACCACGCCGACAAACTGGGACAGGCTCGACAGCAGGTTGGCTGCGTTGGAAATCACTTTTTGCGGCTGATCGGGCGCCAGAACGTGGGCTGCGAACTGCTCTTGGCGCACCGTCAGCATGGTGTCGACAAAAAGGCGGTAGCCGCGCGCCGTCGGAATACGTCCGGCCGAGGTATGCGGACTGACAATCAAGCCCAAATCTTCCAGATCAGACATCACATTGCGGATGGTGGCAGGTGACAGTTCCAGCCCCGAGGCTTTCGAGAGCGTGCGCGAACCCACTGGTTGCCCATCGGCGATATAGCGCTCAACCAGCGCTTTCAATAACAACTTGGCACGGTCATCCAGCATGGGGGCATTTTAGTGATGTAATTTGCCAATGAAATCAAAATTCCGGCACGTGGCGCTGATAGGTAAATACCAGACCGTGGCATCGGGCGCATCAGGCGCGTCCTCGCGTCGTGTGCTGGAAGACATTGCCCATTTTTTGAGTGCACAGGGTTGCGAGGTGGTTTTTGAGCACGACACCGCGCACAACATGGGCATTTCCGGCTACCCGGTACTGAATGTCGACGCCATCGGCGCGAAATGTGATCTTGGGTTGGTAGTGGGCGGCGACGGCACCATGCTGGGCATTGGCCGTCAACTCGCCATGTTTGGCGTGCCCTTGATTGGCATCAACCAGGGGCGACTGGGGTTCATCACCGACATCCCGCTTGACGGTTATGCATCCGCGCTGGCGCCGATGCTGCGCGGTGAGTTCGAAGAAGATCATCGCAGCCTGATGCACGCCAGGGTGATGCGTGACGGGCGATGTGTTTATGACGCCCTGGCCATGAACGATGTGGTGGTGAATCGGGCTGCTACCTCTGGGATGGTGGAGTTGCGGGTTGAAGTGGATGGCCACTTTGTTGCGAATCAGCGGGCGGACGGCTTGATCATTGCCACACCCACCGGCTCCACCGCGTATTCGCTGTCAGCCGGCGGGCCGCTGCTGCACCCTTCCATTCCGGGCTGGGTCCTGGTGCCCATTGCGCCGCATACCTTATCAAATAGACCCATAGTCCTTGCCAACATTACAGAGATTGCTATTGAAATAATATCAGGACGGGATGCCAGCGCCAGTTTTGACACGCAATCGCTGGCCTCACTGCTGCGAGGGGACCGCATTGTGGTGACACTGTCTGAACAGCACGTGCGCTTTTTACACCCCAAAGGCTGGTCCTACTTTGATACCCTGCGCCAAAAATTGCACTGGAATGAAGGAGTGGCCTGCCCGTGAGCCTCAAACGTATTGTCTTGCGTGATTTTGTGATTGTTCGCGAGCTCGACCTTGATCTGGCCGACGGCTTCACCGTTCTCACCGGCGAAACCGGTGCTGGCAAGTCGATCCTGATTGACGCGCTGCAACTGGTCACCGGCGGCCGGGCCGATGTCGGGGTGATCCGTGAAGGCACGAGTCGCACCGATGTCAGCGCCGAGTTCGACGCGACGGCTAGTTTGGCGCTTTGGCTTGAACCGGCGGGCTTTGAAATCGGTGACAGTCTTCTGTTGCGACGCACCGTAGACGCCCAGGGCAAAAGCCGCGCCTGGATCAACGGCAGCCCGGCCACGGCCACCCAGTTGCGGGCGGTGGGAGAGCAACTACTCGATATCCATGGGCAGCACGCCTGGCAAAGTTTGACCCGTCCAGAGGCTGTACGGGGCTTGCTGGATGCCTACGCCCAGGTCTCATCTGCCGCCCTGGCAACTCTGTGGCAACGGTGGCGTCAAGCGCAGACCGATCTGGCGCAAGCCCATGGCGCGCAAGAGTCGCTGCAGCGTGAGCGCGAACGACTGGCGTGGCAAATTGGTGAAGTCGAAAAGCTGGCGCCGCAGCCGGATGAGTGGATTGAGCTCAACACAGAACACGGCCGACTGTCCCATGCGCAAGCCCTGTTGGATGCTGCCCAAGGCGCCCTGCAGACGTTGGGTTCTGACGATGACGGAGGCGCTCTGGTGGCGCTGCATGGCGCCTGCCAGTTGCTTCAACAACAGGAGCACCTTGAGCCCTATTTCAAAGGGCTGACGGAGGTTTTGACCTCAAGTCTGGCGCAGGTGGAAGACACGGTTCACTCCCTGCGGGGCTACCTGCGCAAGACCGAGCTTGACCCCCAGCGCCTGGGCGAACTCGATGAGCGTATGGCCTTGTGGCTGTCCTTGGCCAGACGCTACCGCAGAGCCCCGGCGGAGTTGCCTGATTTGCTGCTGTCCTGGAAACAGGAGCTGCAAAAGCTGGATGCTGCCGCCGATTTGGCGGGGCTGGAAGCCGCGTGCGCGGCGGCTCTCGAAGCCTATATGCAGCAGGCCCGGCAGCTCTCGAAGGCGCGCGCTAGAGCCGCACCGCGACTGGCCGGAGCCATCACCCAAGCCATGCAGGGCCTGGGTATGCAAGGGGGCCAGTTCGAAGTGGCACTGCAAGCGTCTACTCAGCCGACGCAAAGTGGCCTGGAAGAGGTCAGCTTTCTGGTGGCGGGGCATGCGGGCAGTACGCCCCGGCCGGTCAACAAAGTGGCTTCTGGCGGTGAGCTGTCCCGTATGGCGCTGGCGATCGCGGTCACGACCAGCCAGCTTGGCACCGCACAGACGCTTATTTTTGACGAGGTGGATGCTGGCGTGGGCGGCGCTGTGGCCGAGACCGTCGGTCGCCTCATGCAGCAATTGGGTGTTGACCGGCAAGTGCTGGCCGTGACCCATCTGCCCCAAGTCGCTGCCTGTGCGAACCACCATTTGGTGGTGGCCAAACAATTGCAGGGCAAGTCGACGATGAGTTCAGTCCTTGCTGTGCAGGGCGAACAACGGGTGGCAGAAGTGGCGCGCATGTTGGGTGGCGAACGCCTCTCAGGCACAACGCTGGCGCACGCCAGGGAGATGCTGCAAACAGGGGAGTCATTCGATGAAGTCCGAAGCCGATAATTTGCAGATCGTCCTGATTACCGGCATGTCGGGCTCCGGCAAGTCGGTGGCGCTGCATGCGCTGGAAGACGCTGGCTTTTTCTGTGTCGATAATTTGCCGCCCGAACTTTTTTTGCCGTTTGTCGCGCTGCAAAATATGCATCAAACCAAGCGGGTCGCCATTGCGATGGACGTTCGCACGGCTTCGTCACTGCCCTTGGTACCCGAGCAGCTCGCAACCCTGCGAACGCAGGGTGTCATGGTCAAGTCCCTGTTTCTGGATGCCACAACCGGAACGTTGGTGCGCCGCTATTCAGAAACCCGGCGCAAGCACCCGCTGTCACAATCCGCATCCGACCACTCGCCACAAGACCGGCGGCGTGCGCTGGTGGATGCCATTGAGCTCGAGCGTGAGCTGCTGGCTGATCTGCGCGAACAAGCCCACGTCATCGACACCAGCATCATTCGACCCTCGCAGTTGCAGGGCTACGTCAAGTCACTGATTTCCACATCCGGCGAGCAGCTGACGCTGGTGTTCGAGTCCTTTGCTTTCAAGCGCGGTATTCCGGGCGATGCCGACTATGTGTTCGATGTGCGCATGCTGCCGAACCCGCACTATGAGCCAGAGCTGCGCCATTTGACTGGGCGGGACGTGCCAGTGGCTGATTTTCTGGAAGAGCAGGCAGACGTCGCCCTCATGCTCGGCAACATCCAGCAGTTTTTGAACCACTGGCTTGACGCACTGGCACGTGATCACCGAAGCTACGTCACGGTAGCCATTGGCTGCACCGGTGGCCAGCACCGCTCGGTCTATTTTGTGGAAAGATTGGCGGATCTGTTTGGCGACAAGTGGGTGACGTTGAAGCGGCACCGGGAACTGGAAGCCAACCCGGTTAACCCTGGAGCAGCAACTTCCTGACCGGTGCCGGCAAGCCCAAGCGGGGCCACTCATCTGTGGTCATCCACCGCCCCTGCGACGACGCCAGGGCAGAGTTTGGCATGTGAACCTGAACCGGATGCAGATACAGGTCCTTGTGAGTCAATACGTGGACAAAAGAAGGCGTGTCATGCAATGCGGTGCGATAGCGCTCGGGAACCGCCGCCTCCAGGGCCTCGCGCTGGTCGAACCAAGGCAAGCAGTAAAGCCCCGCCCAGACCCCGGGGCTCGGCCGCTGGCTCAGCCACACGGAGTCATCTTCGCCCTGAGCCCATAGCAACCAGATCACCTGTGAACTGCGCTTGAGTTTGCGCGTCTTCACCGGGTAGGACTCGGGCCGACCCAGACCCCGCGCCACACAAGACCGGGCTAGCGGGCAGACTTCGCAGCCTGGTTTTTTGGCGGTACAAACCGTGGCACCCAAGTCCATCAGTCCCTGCGTGTAGCGCGGCATCGCGTGTGTCAGATCGCGCAGCGGCAACATTCGCGACGCCTCATCCCAAAGCCGTCGCTCGTTGGCCACTGACGCCAGGTCGCTGTCAAAGCCCAGCACGCGCGTGAGCACGCGCTTGACGTTGCCATCCAGAATGGCCGCCCGTTCACCAAAGCACAAGGATGCAATTGCTGCGGCCGTCGAGCGACCAATACCCGGCAGTGTTTGAAGCAGCTGGGCTGTTGGGGGGAAAAGGCCGCCGTGCAATCTCATGACCGCCACAGCGCACAAATGGAGGTTGCGGGCGCGGCTGTAATAGCCCAGGCCACTCCATAAACCCAATACGTCATCAAGCGCTGCTGTGGCCAGCGATTCAACGTTGGGGAATCGCTCCAGAAAGCGGGGGAAATAATCCAGCACGGTCGCCACCTGCGTCTGTTGCAGCATGATTTCGGACAACCAGACCCGGTACGGATCGCGGGTGTTCTGCCATGGCAAATCATGGCGGCCATGGGTTTTTTGCCAGTGCACCACTTGAGTGGCGAAATCCTTTACCACGCTTTCATTCAAGCTTGTCAAACCAGTTCAATGACATCACTTGCATCAGCGACTTCGGTCACTGCGCACCGAGCCGGGGCGGTCGCCGTCACCAGATAGTCGGTTAGCTCTGACAGTTTGGCGTTGAGTTGATTCAAGTTGTTTTTTTGCGCCTGAATTTCATCAATGCGCTCACCGAGTCCACCGGAGGCTTGTTGAATTCGATCAATTGCCTCCAGTCGCCGACTGAAGTTGCGCCGCCGCTCGCGCAACTGGACATCCAGTTGGGCCGCGGCCGCTTTGCTCCACAACTCGATGTCGCCCAACGCCGTTTCATGGATGGTGCGAAGACGGGTGGACAGGGCACGCACCAGTCGATCTGAAAACTCAGGTTGCGCCAGCCTGAATGTGTTGCCAAGACTCAAGTACTGGAGATGGCTGCGTTCCACCAGATCTAGATCGTGCAGATAGCCGTCCAAAGCAGGTTCGGTTGGCGCCTGCAATGAAAACCCATGTTCGCCGTTCAATTGTCGAAACGTCGCTGCCAGCATGACCTGGATTTCCGCGCTGATGGATTGCACCTGCCGCAGGTTGTTGCGCAGTCGCTCAAAGGTGTCGCCATAGGCGCGTTTGACACCCAGCTTGATGCCCTTTTGTTGCAATACCTGGGTGAGCTGGGCCATTTCTTTCTTGAGTGCTGTCGGCCCCAGAAGACTGAATACTTCACGCAGCAGTTTCAGGTGGACCGAACGTACCGCATGAATTTTCGCGCCGCCCAGATCAAACTCGGTTTGCTCCTGCGAAATGCGGGACCGCATGTTTTTGACCACGGCTGAGTTTTTGCCCTGCAGACCCTCAAGCTCCATCAGTTGCTCTGTCAGGTCGCGTCTGCGCATGTGAATAACGCGGCCTGTTTCGGCCTGTAAATCTGAAATGCCGCTGAAGATGGCTGAGCCCAACATTTTCTGCCGTTGCCCCATGATGCCCCGGCTAAGCGCATCTTCAAGCGTGGATAGACAACTGAGTTCCAACAAAGCCGAATCGTCTGTCACCTTGGCCACCAGGCCCTTTTGCGCGGATACCGGGATCACCTGCTGCCTGGGGATACCCAATATTTCGGCGGTTGAAGCCTGCTGCCGCTCAATCTGCGCCTGCACCTGAGCGGGTGAACTCAGGGCGTCCCACAAAGTGTCTATCTTGTTGAGAACCACCAGCCGTGAACTTGCATCAATCGAATCATCCACCAGGTGCTCACGCCAGATGGCAAGGTCCGACTTGGTGACGCCTGTGTCTGCGCCCAGAATAAAAACGACGGCATGGGCCTGTGGAATCAGGCTGACCGTCAGTTCCGGTTCGGCGCCGATGGCGTTAAGGCCTGGTGTATCCAGAATCACCAAGCCCTGCTTCAATAAAGGATGCGCAATATTGATCAACGCATGCCGCCATTTGGGGACTTCCACCAGGCCTTGCGCATTGACCGTCGGATTGTCTTCTGGCGTCTCGGTCTGCCAAAAACCAAGCGCTGTGGCTTCGGTCTGTGTCACATGACGGGTTTCAGCCACCTTCTCAAGAGCCTCCGAAAGCTGCTTCGGATCATGTACATTCAGATCAATGCGCGCCCATTTCTCGGGCACCATGCGCCATTCCATCAACGCTTGCGGTTGCAGGCGCGTTTCAATCGGCAGGAGACGCAGACAAGGTGGAACGTCTGCGTCATAGCTCATCTCGGTCGGGCACATCGTGGTTCGCCCGGCGCTGGCGGGCATGATGCGCCGCCCGTAGCCGGCAAAAAAAATGGCGTTGATCAACTCGGATTTGCCGCGCGAAAACTCGCCCACAAACGCGACCATGACTTTGTCGACGCGCACCTGGGTTTCCAGGCGGCGCAAGCGCTCTTCTACGGCGGCGTCGAGCAGTTCGTGGTCGTTCAGCCACTCGGCCAATAGCTTCAGGCGCAGGGCAAACTCACGCCGCCACGTGCCGTGCAGATCAAATTGTTCGTTGAATGAAGTAGCCAAATTGCCTCCGCGCAATGTTTCAATATAGCACCGAGCTGTGCTTCAACGCCTAGGCTTTCTGGCAATGAGGGCAGTAAAACGTCGACCGCTGACCTTGTCGTAAGGATTTGATGGGCGTTGCGCAGACCCGGCAGGGCTGACCTTGCCGGGCATAAACCATGGCTTCCATCTGAAAATGTCCGTTCTCGCCCTTTGCGCTTGAAAAGTCCCGCAGCGTGCTGCCGCCCTTTGCCACCGCGCGCGCCAGCACATCCCGGATCGCTGCGTGCAGTCTGGCGCTGCGCGGCCGACTCAGTCGGGCAGCGCTCAGGGTTGGCCGAATGCCCGCCATAAACAGTGCTTCTGACGCGTAAATATTGCCCACGCCCACCACCGCATCACCCGCCAGCAATACCTGCTTGATCGCCGCTCTGCGGCGCTTCAATTTGTCATGAAAGCGGTCAACATCAAAATCACCGGACAAAGGCTCCATGCCAAGTTTGCCTAAAAGTTTGTGGGCTTCGGGTGCGTCCTCACCTTTTGCGTAAACCACCGCCCCAAACCGGCGGGGGTCAGTGAGTCGCAGCGTGCCAAGGGTGGTTGCCATCTCAAAATGGTCATGGACGCCGGCGGGGGGCAATTGCCTGGCAAAACTCAAGCTGCCGGACATTCCCAAGTGCACAAGCAGCAAGCCTTGATCAAGATCAATCAACAAGTACTTGCCACGTCTGCGCACTGCCTGCACGGATCGCCCCGCCAACTGGGCGGGAGAACATCCCAGCGGCCAGCGCAGCGGTTTACCCATGCGCACAGAAATGACTTTTGCGCCTGCTATTTCGAAGGCAAAACTTAACCGTGTGACTTCAACCTCAGGCAATTCGGGCATGGCAAAGAAATTTGGGTGGCATGGATTATTATCATCTCATGATGCCTTTTCACCGTTTCCATCGTTTCCCCGTGCTGCTCGCCCTCGTTTGCGCGCTGAGCGTGAATGCACAAACGCAGTCTGGCAAAGCGGCTGAGCCCACGGCTTCAGCGCTCAGCAGCGAGCTCTTTTATCAATTGTTGTTGGGGGAACTCAATGCCCGCGGCGGTGAACCCGGCGCCGCTTACTCGCTGATTCTTGATGCGGCGCGAAAAACGAATGATCCAAGACTCTACCAACGTGCTGTTGACATCGCCTTGCAGGCACGCTCAGGCGACTCGGCGTTGTTGGCGGCGCGTGCCTGGAAACAAGCGCAGCCCGCATCACGCGAGGCCAATCGCTACGTCCTGCAAATATTGATTGGTTTGAACCGTATTGGCGAGACACTGGAGCCGCTCAAGCGCGAGATTGCGACAGCCGATGCCCAAGACCGGGTCGCCACCATCCTGGGTCTTGCGCGCTACTTTGCCCGTGCGACCGATAAAAAACTGGCCGCCACCACGGTTGAGCAAGCATTGGCCAGCTACTTGAACGCGCCAGGGACCGGCGCTGCTGCCTGGAGCGTCATCGGACGCATGCGTCTTGATGCCGATGACGCCGGCGGCGCATTGAATGCTGCGCGCAAGGCCCAGGCGCTGGATGCCAAATCAGAGCATCCCGTCTTGTTGGCCTTGGCCATGATGGGTGCCAAAGTGCCGCAAGCTGAAGCCCTTGTGCAAAAATACCTCGAAGGTAAACCACGGCCCGAGGTGCGAATGGTGTATGTACGCGCCTTGCTGGATGCGCAGCGCTATGCTGAGGCGACAACGCAACTGCAACTCGTCACCTCTGAAAAACCTGACTATGCCGAGGCCTGGCTGATACGAGGCGTGCTCGAATTACAGGAGGGCCATCCCGCTGTGGCCGAACGCTCGCTGCAGCAATTTGTGGATCGGACGCTGGCTCAGCGCAAAGACACACCGCGCCCGCAAGCGGAGCGTGGTTTGACCCAGGCTTATCTTTCCCTGGCCCAAATTGCCGAGCAAAGGAAAGATTTTGTTCAAGCCGATGTGTGGCTACAACGCATTGACAGTCAAGAAGACCGGCTCAATGCCCAACTGCGCCGGGCCGGTCTCCTTGCGCGGCAAGGCAAGCTGGAAGACGCGCGCCAACTGATTCGAAGCCAACCCGAGGAGTCTCCTGCAGACGGTCGACTAAAAACAAGCGCCGAAGCACAACTGCTGCGTGACAGTAAGCAGTACCCGGCCGCCTATGAACTTCTGGCCCAGGCTGTTTCGACCAACCCCGGGGATTTTGACCTCACCTATGACATGGCCATGGTGGCCGAAAAGCTGGGCAAGCTCGACGAGCTGGAACAGCTGCTGCGCAGTGTCATCGCTGGCAAGCCCGACGATCCCCATGCCTATAACGCATTAGGCTACTCACTGGCAGAGCGAAGCATTCGCTTGGTCGAGGCCAAACAGCTCATTTTGAAGGCGCTGGACTATGCGCCAGGTGACCCATTCATTAGCGACAGTCTGGGCTGGGTTGAATTCCGCAGTGGCAATCTGGCTGAGGCTCAACGCATTCTGGAGACCGCATTCAAAGCCCGCCCGGATGCAGAAATTGCAGCTCATTTGGGTGAGGTCTTGTGGACCCTGGGTCAGCGCGATCAGGCGTTGAGCACATGGAAGCAGGGCTTGGAAATCAACGCCGAAAATGAAACCTTGCTTGAAACACTGAAACGCCTGCGTGTGACCTTGTGATGCGGCGCGGAATAACTGGTTTTGCTGCTCTTTTTTTTGCTATTGTATTTATAGCTGGTTGCGCAGTCCCGGTGGGGGTCAGCACCATAAATAGGTCTGAGCGTTCAGTCTGGCGCGGACGGTTGGCGGTTCGGGTCGAGTCCGACCAGACGCAGTCTCAGCCGCAGGTCTTTGCTGCCGGGTTTGAGCTGACTGGCGACGCTCAGGCCGGTGAGTTGACGCTGTACACGCCTCTGGGCACGACCGCCGCGGCGCTCTCCTGGTCGACCCAAACGGCCCTTATGCGCACCAATGGCGACATTCGCTCTTTTGTATCGCTGGACGCCTTGATCCAGCAGGCAGTCGGCACCGAGATACCCGTGGCGGCGCTCTTTGCCTGGCTGGCGGGAGACAACATGAGTGCGGCGGGTTGGAGTGCCGACTTGTCGCAACTGGCTAATGGTCGGGTCACCGCCCGGCGCACAGAGCCCGCGCCCGTGACGGAACTGCGTCTGGTGCTTGAAAAGTGAAGTCGCTCTACGATATTTGCGCACCGGCCAAGCTCAACCTGTTTTTGCATATAACCGGCAGGAGAAGCGATGGCTATCATTTGCTGCAATCGGTCTTCATGCTGATTGATTGGTGCGACACACTGCATTTTGACCTGCGTGCCGATGGACAAATCAGCCGCGAGGATCTTGCGACGCCCTTGCCGCTTGATGACCTTGTTGTCCGCGCTGCGCGGGCTCTGAAGGCTGCCAGCAGCAGCCCCTTAGGCGTTCATATCGGGATCGAAAAATGCATTCCCGCGCAAGCGGGCATGGGCGGTGGATCTTCCGATGCGGCGTCGACCCTGTTGGCATTGAACCGTCTGTGGCGGCTCAACTTTTCACTCGAAAAGCTGATCAAAATCGGGCTGCAACTGGGTGCCGATGTCCCGTTTTTTCTGGGTGGACGCAATGCCTGGGTTGAAGGAATTGGTGAAAAAATGAGCCCTGTTGTCCTGCCGTCAGGTCGCTTTTTGGTGGTCAAGCCGGCCGAGGGGCTCGAAACGAGATTAATTTTCTCGGATCCGGCTCTCAAAAGAGACAGTGAAACAGCTATAATTTCAGGCTTCGCTGCAAATGCATTCGGTTTTGGTCGTAACGATCTGCAGAGTGTTGCCCAAAGACTTTGTCCCGGCGTGACCCAAGCCCTTGAGTGGCTTGCATCGCGTGGACTCAGTGGTCGGATGACAGGCTCTGGAAGCGCGGTGTTTGCACAAATGTTGCAAGATGTTGATCTGAGAGGCGCTCCAAGCGGGTTTCAGGTCAGGTTGTGTAACAGTTTGGATGTTCATCCCTTGGTGGGTTGGGCAGTTAGCGACAGGTTGTCGGTTGGTGGCTCTTAGCTGCCGACCCGTGTAGGGGAGTCGCCAAGTTGGTTAAGGCACTGGATTTTGATTCCAGCATGCGAAGGTTCGAATCCTTCTTCCCCTGCCAAATATTTTGTTGTACGGGCCGGCCGCCGGACGTGCTGACGCAAACGCTACTCAATCGCTGGAATACTCATGCAGGCTCCTCACACCCCTGATTTCATGGTTTTTACCGGCAATGCCAACCCGGCTATGGCAGAGGACATTGCCAGCTACCTGAACATTTCCTTGGGTGCCGCGACGGTTGGCCGTTTCTCTGACGGCGAAGTGACGGTCGAAATCAACCAAAACGTGCGGGCCCGGGACGTTTTTGTGGTGCAGTCCACTTGCGCGCCGACCAACGATAACCTGATGGAATTGCTCATCATGGTGGACGCACTCAAGCGCGCATCGGCAGAACGCATCAGTGCCGTGATCCCCTATTTCGGCTATGCGCGGCAAGACCGTCGCCCACGCTCCAGCCGTGTCCCGATTACGGCCAAGGTCGTCGCCAACATGCTGCAGACCGTCGGTGTGGCCCGTGTTCTGACCATGGATTTGCATGCGGACCAGATTCAGGGTTTTTTTGATATTCCGGTCGACAATATTTTTGCGTCCCCCGTTTTGCTGGGCGATCTGCGCCAGAAGAACTATGAAGACCTGATTGTGGTGTCACCCGATGTGGGTGGCGTGGTGCGTGCCCGCGCCTTGGCCAAGCAGCTCAACTGCGACCTCGCCATCATCGACAAACGTCGTCCCCGAGCCAATGTGAGCGAAGTGATGCACGTGATTGGAGAAATTGATGGCCGCAACTGCGTCATCATGGATGACATGATCGACACCGCTGGCACCCTGGTCAAGGCGGCTGAAGTTTTGAAAGAGCGCGGCGCAAAAAAGGTTTATGCCTACTGCACGCACCCTATTTTTTCGGGTCCCGCCATAGAGCGCATCACCAATGGCGATGCGCTTGATGAAGTGGTGGTCACGAACACCATCCCTTTGAGCCAGACGGCATCCGCCTGCGGCAAAATTCGGCAACTGAGTGTCGCACCGCTGATCGCCGAGACGATCCAGCGTATTGCCAAAGGCGATTCAGTCATGAGTTTGTTCTCGGATCAGGAAAACCTCTTTTGAGGTTTCTATAGAGCTTCATAAGAGGTTTTACAGAGTCTTTCTGATTTGGGCAAAAGTGGGCTCAAGCACAAAACATGACGTGCGTTGAGCTTTTTTAAATCGGAGTCACACTGGTCGCGGTGGACTCCTCTTGGAGTAAAAACTATGAAATTCGTCGCTTTTGAGCGCGCCAAGCAGGGTACGGGTGCGAGCCGCCGTCTCCGCATCACCGGTCGCACACCGGGTATTGTTTATGGTGGTGGCGCTGAGCCACAGCAGATCGAGATTGATCACAATGCCCTCTGGCATGCCTTGAAAAAAGAGGCGTTCCACGCCGCCGTTCTGGATATGGAACTGGACGGAAAAGACAATAAGGTTTTGCTGCGTGACGTGCAAATGCACCCGTTCAAGCAGCTCATCCTGCATGTCGACTTCCAGCGCGTCGATGCCAGTACCCGACTGCACATGAAAGTGCCGTTGCACTACAGCGGCGATGAAAACTCGCCCGCCGTCAAGACCGAAGGCTGCATTGCCAATCACGTGATCACCGAAATCCAAGTGTTGTGCCTGCCGACTGATCTGCCTGAATTCATCGCCGTGGATTTGAGTGGCCTGAAAAAAGGTGCCTCTCTGCACTTGGCCGATGTCGCACTGCCCAAGGGCGTGACCGCCGTAACACACGGCAACAAAAACCCGGTTCTGGTATCGGTGGTGGTTATTGGTGCCGCAGAAGCGCCGGTCGCCGAAGCTGGCGCGGCACCAGTTGTTGCTGCTGCTGCGCCCGCGGCAGCTGGCAAGGCAGCGCCTGCAGCGAAAGCACCAGCAGCCAAAGCACCAGCAGCCAAGAAGAAGTAACGCTTGAAGTGTTGGCACAGCGCGACCTGCCACGCAGGTCGCGCTGTGTTGCGTCAATGGCAATGACTAGCTGCCAACTGCCCATTAATGGCCCACTCGTGGGCCATTTTGTTTTTTTGCGCCTACCCTGATAATTTAAACATGATCAAACTCTTTGTTGGTCTTGGCAACCCCGGCCCCGAATACCAATTCACCCGTCACAACGCGGGATTTTGGTGGCTGGATGCGGTCGCCCGCGAGCTCAAAGCAAATCTGGTGATGGACAAAACTTACCATGGCCTGGTAGCGCGAGTCACCGTCAACGGGCAAGCGGTCTGGCTGCTCAAACCGCAAACCTTCATGAACCTGAGCGGTAAATCAGTCGCTGCACTGGCCCGTTTTTTCAAAATTGAGCCTCAGGAAATACTGGTGGCGCACGACGAATTGGATATCGTTCCCGGTGAGGCCAAGCTCAAGCTTGGGGGCAGTCATGCCGGCCATAACGGTTTGCGCGACATTCACGCCCAACTGGGTACTGACGACTACTGGCGCCTGCGCTTGGGTGTCGGGCATCCAGGTATCAAGTCGGAAGTCATCAACTGGGTATTGAAAAAACCTTCGCTGGATCACCGACTGGCGATGGATCAGTGCATCGCCCGCGCCATCACAGCCCTGCCGCACCTGTTGGCGGGTGACATGGACAAAGCCATTTTGTTGATACATACCAGCAAGCCGCCCAGACCGAAGCCGCCCAGGCCTGAAAATACAATGCCGTAAATCCAGCCGCCCTTTTGTCCCATCCAACCGGAGTTACACCATGCCAAGCCGCACGTTAATTGCTATATTTATTATAGCTGCTAGCGCTTTATCGACGGGGGCTAGAGCTCAAAAAGTCTATAAGTGTGGCAATGTCTACAGCCAGACGCCCTGTCCCGGTGGGGACGTTATCGATCCTGCAGACCCGCGTACATCTGCCCAAAAAGATCAAACCGATCTGGCCATTGGTCGTGATGCTCGTCTTGCTGACGCGATGGAGAAGGCTCGGCTGGCGCAAGAGAAAAAAGACCTGGCTGCGAACACGCCGGCGAAAAAGTCGTTGGAAAAGCCAGCAAGCGCCAAGGCCCCAAAAAAGGTCAGTACCCAGCAGGCGAAACTAAAGAAAAAGAAAGAAAAAGAGTCTGACTATTTTGTCGCGCAGCTTCCGGGCGACAAAAAGAAAAAATCGACGCCCAAAAAGAGCACGCCAGAAAAGGACGCGAGCAAGATCTGATGCCGGCCCCGCTGATGGCGTCGCTCAAAGGACGACGGGTTTCTTCACCTTGAGCTGCAGTTGCCGGTATTTCTGCCACAGTGTTTCCCGGTCTTCCACAAACTGCGGATCAATCGGTATGCAGGCCACCGGGCAGACCTGCACGCATTGGGGTTCGTCAAAATGCCCGACACATTCGGTGCATTTATGCGGATCAATCTGGTAGATTTCGACGCCCAGATAAATGGCCTCGTTGGGGCACTCCGGCTCGCACACGTCGCAGTTGATGCATTCGTCAGTGATGATCAAAGCCATGGCTGAACATGCGTTACAGGGTCAAAGGTATTCGGATTAACTTGCATGGTTCGAATTATCGGTGCTGCCACACCAAGCGGCCCCAAGTCCCTACTGGCATCAGGCCCACAACCGAACAACCGGATCTGGTCAGTGCGCGCTACCCGCCAGCCACCGCGGCTTGCGGTAAACGGCCCCTCACGATGCAGCGAGAGTAGAGCGCCTGTGGCGCAGCCAGAGCTTCTCGATCTCGACTGCGATGAAGACCACGGCGGACGCCGCGAGACATAACATCAGCTCCACCGGACTCAGGGCTTGTGTCTTGAAAATCGGGTTCAGCACGGGCACATAAATCGTGGCCAGTTGCAGCACAAAAGTCAGCAGCACAGCGCCGAGCAGCGGCCGGTTTGAGCCCAAGCCGAGGCGCAGCAATGACTCGGTCTCCGAGCGGATCGCCAGCACATGCGCCATTTGCGACAAGGTGAGCACGGTGAACACCATGGTCTGCCAGTGCGCATGGCCGGTGGACATCGCCCAGGCCTGCACCAGCAGGCATAAACCACCAATCAGCAAGCCGACCCACAGAACATGCTGCCACAGGCCATGGGTGAACAGGCTCTCCTGCGGCGCGCGTGGTGGCCGCTGCATGATGCCGCGCTCCGCCGGCTCGGCCGCCAGCGCCAGACCAGGCAAGCCATCCGTCACCAGGTTGACCCACAAAATGTGGATCGGCAGCAACGGGATGGGCAGGCCCATCATCGGGGCCAGAAAGAGGGGCCAGATTTCGCCCGAATTGCCGGTCATGGCATAGCGGACAAATTTTCGGATGTTGTCGTAAATGCGCCGGCCTTCCCGCACGGCGGCGACGATGGTGGCAAAGTTATCGTCCAGCAGGACCAGGCTTGCCGCCTCGCGCGCCACATCGGTGCCGCCCCGGCCCATCGCCACGCCGATGTCGGCCCGCTTGAGTGCGGGTGCGTCGTTCACGCCGTCGCCCGTCATGGCGACAAACTCGCCGCGGGCCTGCAAGGCCTCGACAATGCGAATCTTCTGCGCCGGATCGACCCGCGCATAAACCCGCACGGAAGCAGCGCGCTCGCGCAAAGTCGGCTCATCCATGGCCGCCAGCTCAAGCCCGGTCAGCACCTCGGCGTAGCCATCCACGACGATGCCCAGACGCCGCGCAATCGCTAGCGCCGTGGCCGGATGGTCGCCCGTGATCATCACCGGGGTAATGCCTGCCGTTTGGCAATCGCGCACGGCGAGCGCCACCTCCGGGCGCGGCGGATCGATCAAACCAATAAGCCCGATCAGGCTCATGCCGGATTCCACCGACTCGACTTCACCGGGCGCTGGCAGGGTCGCATGCGTGCGACAGGCCAGCGCCAACACCCGCAAGCCCTGCGCCGCCATGGACTCGGCGGCAGCCAGCACAGCCGCCTGCTGCAGCGGCGCGGAACCCTCCACGCGCCATTGCGAACTGCACAAGGGAATCACCGATTCGGGCGCGCCCTTGGTGTAGGCGATGAAGCCGTCATCAGCCTGGTGCAAAGTGCTCATGCGCTTGCGCTCCGAGTCGAACGGCAGTTCCTGCACCCGTTCAAGCTGACGCTCCAGTTCGGCCTTGTCGAGCCCGGCCTCCAGCGCCACTTGCGTGAGCGCGGTTTCGGTCGGGTCGCCCTGCCACAGCCCTTCGCGGTTGCGGCTGGCGTCGTTGCACAAGGCCGCCGCACGCAACAGTTCCAGCTGGAGCGGCCCGGCAAGCTCGCGACCCGGGGCGCCGCTTCCCGGCACCCACTCCTGCCCATCGGCCAGCAGCAGTTCGGCGTGCATGCGGTTCTGCGTTAGGGTGCCGGTCTTGTCTGAGCAGATGAACGTGACCGAACCCAGCGTCTCGACCGAAGGCAAACGGCGGATCAGTGCATTGAGCGACACCATGCGGCGCGCGCCCAGCGCCAGCAGCACCGTCACCACCGCAGGCAATGCCTCGGGAATGGCGGCCACGGCCAGGCTCACGGCGGTCAGGATCATCAGTACCGGCGCCTCACCGCGCATCACCCCGACCAGAAAAATCACGCCACAGATGGCGATGACCGCGAGCGCCAGCCGTTTGCCAAATGCCGCCAGGCGCAGCTGCAGCGGCGTGCTGCGGTCGGTGTCGCGGTCCAGCAGCCCCGCCACCTTGCCCAGCTCGGTCGCCATGCCGGTGGCGACCACCAGACCGCGTCCGCGCCCGTGGGTGGCCGTGGTGCCCTTAAAGGCCATGTTCAGCCGGTCGCCCAGCGAATGCGCGACGCCATTCAATGTAGAAGTGTGTTTTGCCACCGTGACCGACTCGCCGGTCAGGGCTGATTCATCCACCTTGAGTTGGGCAATCTCGATCAAGCGCAGGTCCGCCGGCACCTGGTTGCCGGCCTCCAGCAACACAATATCACCGGGCACCAATTCACTGGCAGGGATCACCTGCGCCTGCCCACTACGCAATACGGTGGCATGGGTGGCGGCCAGTTGCTGGAGTGCCGCCATGGCTTTGTCAGCCCGCCACGCCTGCACAAATCCGATGGTGGCATTGAGCAGCACGATCACCAGAATGGCCAGCGTATCGACCAGATCGCCGATGACGCCCGAGATCACGGCGGCGGCTATCAACACCAGCACCATGAAATCCTTGAACTGGTCAATGAACTGGCCCCAAAGACTGCGCCCCGGCCGCCCCTGGATTTCGTTCGGGCCGTGCTGTTGCGCACGGCGGCTGGCCTCGTCCTCATGCAGGCCATGCGCCGGGTCTACCCCGTGCCGACGGGCTAACTCCTGGGCATCATGCAGGTGCCAGCTATCCTCGGTAACCGGGGGTGCTTCCTGCGCCATCGCGATTTCAATGCGGGCTCAACCCCCGTCATTCAGTCTCATCAAGATCAACCTCATCAAGGTCAGGCGCTTGCGCCGCCTTGACAATCATGACCGGCACATTCGCAGCGTGCAGCACTTCATTGGATACCGAACCCAGCAAAGCACTGCGCAAGGGACTCATGCCGCTGGCACCCATCACCACCAGATCGCATCCAAAACGCTCCAGAATATCAATCAGGGTATGGGCTGGATCACCCGAGGCCACTTCAGACTCGTAGGGAATGTTGGCCTCCTGCAAGAGCGCTTCGGCTGCAGCCAGCGTGTGAGCGCCAGCCGCGGCGCTGACCTCTTCAATCACTTGTGGATCGTGCGCAACCATCAACTCATACAAAGTGGCGGACTCCTGAACATTGGCCAGCACCATGCTGCTCTCCAAGCCGTCTTGTGCCATGCGAATGGCAAAGCGAACAGCGTCCAACGAGACAGTGGAACCATCCACGGGCAATAATATTTTCATATTCTCTCCAGTTTGATTTGGGGTTTTTGAGGATTGAGACTTGAATGGTCCAAGCGTGGAACACGCGCTTGAATCCCGCTGTCAATGGGGCCAATATACGCCAGTCATCGCCAACGGCTGTGACCTCAGGGCTGGCCCAGACTGCGAACTTTTTCGATTAAACATTCATTCACACTGGGTGATACAAATTTGTCCACCTCGCCCCCGAGCGAGGCAATTTCACGCACAAAGGTGCTGGAGATGAACTGGTATTTGTCGCTCGGCGTCAAAAAAACTGTTTCTACGTCAGGCATCAGGCTGCGGTTCATGCCCGCGAGCTGAAACTCGTAGTCAAAGTCGGTCACTGCGCGCAGCCCGCGCACCATGGCCTTGGCACCCTGCGACACCACAAAATCACGCAGCAATCCTGAAAAACTCTCGACCTGCACCTGCGGGTAGGCCTTGACCGCTTCACGCGTCATGGCCATGCGCTCCTCCAGGGAAAACAGTGCCTTTTTGTGATGCCCGGCAGCGACGGCCACAATGACGCGACTAAACAGCTGCGTTGCGCGCCGCACCACATCTTCGTGACCCAGGGTGATTGGGTCAAAAGTGCCTGGGTAAACAGCAATCACGTGGTTGGCCATGGTTTGCCTGTCAATTGAGTGAAGAAAGAGCTCAGTGGCTCAATGGGCCTTGGGGCTTGGTTGATGAACATTATGCAGCGCCCCTCAAGCGTCTAGCCCAAGGCGCTTGAGCAGATGGGCGTGAACAGCACCGGCTCTGAGGTGCCGATGCACTTGCAGCCCGGCGCTCTCAAGTTGCGCGTCTGTCCACAGAATTGGGGCCTCCAAATACACAAAACCGCCTGCTGCCACGGCGCGGCCTGCTGCTTGCAGCGCCGCTTCAAACAGTACGGAGTCAAAGGGCGGATCCAGAAACACCGCGTCCATGCTGGCTGGGTCCAGATGTTTGAGGGCCGCCAAGCCGTCACCCCGTACGATTTGAGTCGTGCTGGCTTGCAGTTGAATCTGAACGCGCTTGAGCTGTGCCACCAGGGCGGTGTCCTGCTCAACCAGCAACACTTCTTTGGCGCCACGCGAAGCGGCTTCAAAGCCGAGTGCACCGGTACCGGCAAACGCATCGATGCAACGCCAGCCGGTCAGGTCCTGGCCCAGCCAGTTGAACAGGGTCTCGCGCACGCGGTCGGGTGTCGGCCGCAGACCCGGATGCTCGACGACGGCGAGCTTGGTGCGCTTCCAGAGGCCACCGATGATGCGCACCTCATGCGTCTGCGGGCTGCGGGGTCGGATGGGCCGTGCCGGTTTCTGTGGCGCTGCAGATTTGTCGTGTTTCATCAGGGAGTTTGAGTAAGGAGAAAATTCTTGCGCCATGGTAGCGCGCCGACTAGCTGTCTATTTCACTTGATTCGTGGTTTAAGGCCCGCAAACCACCAATTTTGGCATCCGCTGCCGCAGTTGTCCCACCCGAACGACTCGGCACGATCGCGGTCGATTTGTGCGCGACCTGGCTCGCCTTCGAGCCGTATTCGTGTGAGTACACCCAGGTGAACTCAGCGCCGAGCAGAAAAATCTGCGCCGAGAAATAGACCCACACCAAGAGAAGCACCAGCGAACCGGCGGCACCAAAACTGGACGCCACGCCGGTTTTCCCCAGATACAGGCCGATCAGAAATTTGCCGATTTCAAATAGGAGCGAGGTCACCGCTGCGCCGACCCACACATCCCGCCAGGCGATTTTGGCGCGCGGCATCAGCTTGTAGATCATTGCAAACAAAAAAGTCGAAATGAAAAAAGAAACACCGAATGTGATCAGATGAAGCACGGTTTCCCAGCCTTGGAAGAGCCCATCACTCCATTTGCCCAGGGCGGCGATCACGGCACTGACCACCAGGGAGACCAGCAGTAGAAACACCAGACCCAGCACCAGACCAAACGACAGCAGGCGCGTGCGCAGCAGGGTCCAGAGGCCGTTCTCTTTCACGGGGGCGGGAACACGCCAGATGCGGTCAAGATCGCTTTGCAATTCAGCGAAGACGGTTGTCGCTCCAATGAGCAGCGTCACGAGGCTGACCACCGCGGCCAGGATATCCTGCGCCGGTTCCCTGGCGCTTTTCAGCAGCCCCTGTACCGCGATGGCACCTTCCCATCCAATGATGCTCTGGATCTGCGCCACAATTTCACCGCGGGCCGCTTCCGCGCCAAAAACCAGACCGGCCACGGCGATAACAATGATGAGCAGCGGGGCCATCGAAAACAGCGTGTAGTAGGCCAGCGCGGCGCCCATGCTCGGGGCATAGTCGTTGATCCACGCCGCTACCGATTTATTGATCAGGTTCCAGATCTGTTTGAGATACATGTCGGGCATTTGATATTGTGAAAATCTACCCGTTAAAAATGGAAACCATCAATCGGCATTTGAGTGTAGGCGTGCAGAACAACCCTCACTTGCCGGCGGCAACCCCGCCCAACACCACCGTCACCATCTTGTCTGGCTGCAGCCTGCGCTCAAATGCGGCCTTGATGTCTTTGGCCGTGACCTTCGCCACCTGCTGCGTCCAGGTCTCCAGATAGTCCAGCGGGAGCCCATTCCAGGCGATGTTGGCAACGTTGTCGAGCAATTTGCGGTTGCTGTCGATGCGCAGGGCAAAGCCACCGATCAGGTTGTCTTTGGCGGCTTTGAGTTCGGCCTCGGTCGGGCCATGGGCGACAAAATTGGCGAGCACGTCGCGTGACACCTGCACCGCCTGCTCGGCCTGGTCGGGCCGGGTTTGCAGGCCCAGCGTGAAAGCGCCGGCATGCAAGCCGGGCGCAAAGTAGCTGTAAACGCTGTAGCTCAAACCCCGCTTTTCGCGGACCTCGTTCGTCAGGCGCGAGACAAAGCCGCCACCGCCCAAAATGTAGTTGCCCACCGTCAGCGCGAAATAATCGGGATCATTGCGCTTGAAGCCGGGTTGTCCGATGAGCACATGGGCCTGCGCTGAGTCGAATGAAATCTGTTTGACGACGGGTTTGTCCAGCGGCACCACCTCCGCCACGGTCGGCAGCGCCGGGCAGGCGGCATCCGCAGTGGGCAGGCGCGCCAACAACTGCGTCACCAACGCTTCGGCCTGGCCCCGGTTGACCGCTCCCACCAGCGTCACCTTGGCCCGGCACGGGGCAATCAGGCGGGCATGCAGTGACTTCATATCCGACACGCTGATGCGCGCCAGGGTGGCCTCTGTCATCTCAAAGCCATAGGGATGCGGGCCGTAAACCGCCGCTGCGAAGGCGCGATTTGCCAGCGTTGCCGGGCGGGTGTTGGCTTCCTTGATGGCGGCATTCAGTGTCTCACGCTCGCGCTGCCAGATCGCCTCGGGGAAGGCGGGCTCACCGAGTTGGCGGGCCGCGAGTTGCACCGCTTGGGCCAGTAACTCCGGGTAGGTGAGCGAGCGCAGCGAAAAACTCATGCGGTCATTACTGGCACCGGCGTGAAACGAGGCGCCCAGGTCCGCCCAGGCTTCACTCAAGGCATTTTCATCCAGGGCGGGTTCGGTGGCGCTAACGCCAGCAACTTTGTCGGCGCTGGCCAGCACGCCCTTGCCGGTCATGCTGGCGCTGACGCTGGCCAGCCCGGCCTGGTCAGCAGGGTCACGCCGACTACCGGCGTCAAAGTCGATTTGCACATCCAGCATCGGAATACCGTGACTCTGCACCAGATAGATTTGCGCGCCGGAAGCTTGCGTCCAGTGCTCAATGGGAATGCCAGCCTGCACCGGATTTATAAGGAATAGAGCTGTAGCCCCCGTCCACATTACGTAAGTAGCTATCTTTTTAATAGTTGTCATGATGTCTGTTTCGATGTGTGCGCGCTGCGCCATCAATGCCGGGCGCCCGCAGGGGGCGTGCGCCGGGTGCGGGTTTTGTCCAGCGGCTGCGGCAACAGCTCGGCCACGGTCAACTGGTCATCGCCAAAATAGCGTTGTGCCACGTCCTTGACCTGCTCTGCGGTGACCGCACGCAAGCGCTCGATCAAAAGCGCGTCCGCGTCCAGCGGCAGCCCCTGTACCCAGTTGCTGCCCAGCTCCCGTGCCTGGTTGAAGACCGAATCGAGCTTGTAAACCTCGCTCGCCACCCATTGGGTTTTGACGCGCGCCAGCTCCGCCTCAAGCACACCGTCGCGGGCGATGCGCGCCACTTGCGCGCGTAGCGCGAGCTCGACTTGCTCAGCCGTTTTGCCATTCGAGGGCACGCCTACCAGCGAGAACAACTGCGGTCCACGACCCCATAGGCCGTTGTCGGCGCCGACGCTGTCAGCCACGCGGCCTTCACCCTGGGTCAAGGCGCGCTCCAGCCGGGCACCGCTGTAGCCGTCCAGCACGGCAGCGAGCACGGTGAGCGCCAGCGCGTCAGCGTTCTCTTTTTTCGCATCCAAAGACTTCAAGCCCGGCACCTTGAATGCCAAACTCACATACGCTTGTTCAGCGGGCGCTTTGAACGCCAGGCGTTTGAGGCCGACCTGTTCAGGCTCCTGCTGCGGCTTGCGCTCTGGCACGGCCCGTGCGGGCAAAACACCATAGTATTTTTCAGCCAGCCGGTGTACCTGCGCCACATCCACATCACCGGCCACGACCACCGCCGCGTTGGCCGGCACATACCAGCGTCGGTAAAACGCCCGTGCATCCGCTGGCGTCAAAGCCTCTAGGTCGCTCATCCAGCCGACAATGGGCCGCCGGTAGGGCGATGCAACAAAAACAGCCGCGTTGAGCGCTTCATGCAACAGGGCGCGCGGGTTATCTTCGGTGCGCAGGCGGCGCTCTTCCTTGACCACTTCCAGCTCTTTTTTGAATTCATCATCAGGCCACTGGTTATGGGCAAAGCGGTCGGCCTCCAGCTTCATCACTTCTTCCAGCCGCGCGGCGGGAATCTGCTGGTAAAAGCCGGTGTAATCCTTGGTGGTAAAGGCATTCTCGCGCCCGCCCAGGGCCGCGACCCGGCGCGAGAACTCACCGGCCGGCACGGTCGCTGTACCTTTGAACATCATGTGCTCCAGCACATGCGCCACACCTGAGGTGCCGTTCACCTCGTCCATGGCACCCACCCGCACCCACAGCATGTGGACGGCAGTGGGCGCGCGTCGATCGGGTTTGACGATGACGGTCAAGCCATTGGCCAGGGTAAATTGTTCTACCGGGCTCGGGGTTTGCGCGTGAGCCGTCAGGCCGCCCAAAAGCAACAGGCCGTACCACGGCAAGCGCTGCCACACAGCACGCGGCTGATGACTGGAGGGGCCGTGCAAGCGTGGTCGAACTGACAGTTTCGCCCATGAAGTGACGACTGCTCGGAGCGAAAAGCAGGAAAAATACTGGTATATCAAGCGCATGGGCGCAGGGGAGGTGAGTCGTTTCATAGAATGCTGTGATTCTAAGAAGTTGCCAAATGTTCAGTTTTTTCAAAAAGAAACCTCCTCCCACCCCGGTATTGCCAAAGTCACCCGACGCGGCGACTGAGCCAGCCGGCGCGGCAACAGCCGTCCGCAGTGGTTCCTTGATTGGCAGTGCCCTGGTCACGCCGATTGACATCCCCCTGCCCGCCAGTGTGCCGCCCGAGCGGCAAAAGTGGCTGGACAGACTTAAATCAGGCCTGGGCAAGACCGCCAACAGCATCTCCGCGGTTTTTAGCGGCGCCCAGATTGACGAGGCGCTCTACGAAGAGCTTGAAGGCGCGCTGCTGATGGCCGATACGGGGGTCGCGGCCACCCAGTACCTGCTCGATGATTTGCGGCGCAAGGTCAAGGACAGTGGCATTACCCACCCGGTGGCACTGAAAAACATTTTGGTGGCAAGCCTCACCGAATTGCTGCTGCCGCTGGAAAAGCCGCTGGTGATTGGGCAGCACAAGCCCACCGTCATCATGGTCACTGGTGTCAATGGTGCGGGCAAAACCACCTCGATTGGCAAGCTCACCCAGCACCTGGCCATGCACGGCGCCAGCGTACTGCTGGCCGCCGCTGATACTTTCCGGGCGGCCGCGCGTGAGCAACTGGGCGTTTGGGCGACGCGAGCGGGCGCCAGCACCGACACGCCCGGCCACAGCGTGGAGATCATCAGCCAGCAGGGTGGCGACCCGGCTGCCGTGAGCTTTGATGCGGTCAGCGCCGGCAAAGCGCGCGGCAAAGACGTGGTCTTGGTCGACACCGCCGGACGCCTGCCAACCCAGTTGCACCTGATGGAAGAATTGCGAAAGATCAAGCGCGTGGTGCAAAAAGCCGACGCTACGGCACCGCATGAAATCCTGCTGGTGATCGACGGCAACACCGGTCAAAACGCCTTGACGCAAGTGAAGGCATTTGACGAGGCGCTGGGCCTGACGGGCCTGATCGTTACCAAGCTGGACGGCACCGCCAAGGGCGGCGTGCTGGCCGCCATTGCGCGCGAGCGGCCGGTGCCGGTGTACTTCATCGGCGTGGGCGAGCAGCTTGAAGACCTTGAGACGTTTAATGCCCGTGAGTTTGCGCAGGCACTGTTGGCATGACGACGTAGGCTTGTTGCCATCATGTCATCCGCAGTAACCCTCTAGGCGGGCGGCTTCAACCCGCTAAACTGCGTGCATGTCACAACTCGTTGATAAGTTAGCCGACCTGACCGGCCTTCGGGATCGTGATGCGCTCGACCTCGCCCTGGTCAGTGCCATCCATGACTTGTTGCAGCCGCAGACTGCAGCGATCTACCGCGTTGTCGGCGAAGCGGGCAATGAACGCTGGCTGACCACCGCCCAGATCAAGGCCGATCAACGGGTGCCCACATTTGACTCGGCTTGGTCCGATTTGCTGACACTGCCACGTTTGACCGAGTACCCGCTGCGCCAGCAGGCCAGCGTCGGCAAACTGGTGATGCAGTCAAGGCTATATCCCGGCATCACGGTATTTCCGGTGAGCGGCAACCCGGGCGCTATTGGCGTGCTTGAAGTTGCCACCCAGGAGCCGCTGTCTGAGGAACTGAGCCGATTGGTCAGTGGCGTGCTGCGCCTGTACCTCAATTTTCAGAGCCTGCTCGACTATGGCGAGCGCGATGCGCTGACTGAACTGCTCAATCGCAAGACCTTTGATGGTGCCTTCCTCAAGGCAACGCTGGCGCAACAAGTCGCCGTCGACAGCGCGCCCGACAAGCGGCGCGACACCAGCTGCAGCGGCAGCTTCTGGCTGGCGATGATTGATATTGACCATTTCAAGCATGTCAATGACAACTTCGGGCACCTCATCGGCGACGAAGTGCTGCTGCTGCTGGCCCGCCTGATGCGCGTCAGTTTTCGCTTTCACGACCAGCTCTACCGTTTTGGGGGGGAAGAGTTTGTGGTACTGATGCGCTGCAACGGCGAGGCAGAGGCGGCTGCCGCGCTGGAGCGGCTAAGAAGCAATACCGAAAACTACCTGTTTCCTCAGGTTGGCACCATCACCATCAGCATCGGTTTTTCTGAAATCAAAACCGGCGATACCCCCAGCGGTGCTTTTGAGCGCGCCGACAAGGCGGTTTACTATGCCAAGGAGAATGGCCGCAACCAGGTGTGCAGCCATGCCGCCCTGATTGCCAGCGGTGCGTTGATTGAGCAGGCCGCCAACGTCGGTGACATGGAATTATTTTGATTAGATATGACAAATACCCTGCTTCCCCGCATAGAAATTGAATCGGCCCCGCAGCCCACGGCTGCCGTCATCTGGCTGCATGGTCTGGGCGCCGATGGCAACGATTTTGCTGCGCTTGTGCCCGAGCTGGACTTGCGCGCCTGCCCTGCGATCCGTTTTGTTTTTCCACACGCGCCCTCAATGCCGGTGACCCTCAACGGCGGCTATGTCATGCCGGCCTGGTATGACATTCGCGGCACCGATCTGGTGAGCCGTCAGGACGTGGCCGGCATTCAGAAATCTGCGCTGGCAATTGCCGCTCTGATCGAGCACGAGGCGGCACGCGGCATCCCGTACCAGCGCATTGTGCTGGCGGGCTTCTCGCAGGGCAGCGCCATGGCGCTGCACACCGGTCTGCGCTTCAAACACCGGCTGGCAGGTCTGATGGCGCTGTCGGGCTACCTGCCGCTGGCAGACACCTTTGCCGCCGAGCGCAGCGCCGCCAATGCCTGCACGCCCATCTTCATGGCGCACGGCAGCCAGGATCCGGTGGTGGCACCGGCTCGGGGCGAGGCCTCGCGCGATCTGCTGCTCAGCCTGGGTTACCCGGTGCAATGGCACAGTTACCCGATGCCGCACAATGTGCATCCGCGCGAAGTGGCCGACATCTCGCTTTTCCTGGCCGACGTGCTGGGCTGAGGATGGTCTGAATTTGGTCGCTGATGCGGGTGCAGCCGCTTTCGGCGGTTGAGACCAGGGAAGCGTTGACTTGCAATTGAATTGATAGCGGGTAATGACCGTCGGTAAAGGGCTAGAGCCATTTTTATTCAAAATGTCAAAACGACAGGTTGGCCTGCTGTGACGCATTGGCCAGCGGCCGCAGGCGGGCAAAGTCCAGCAAATCCGCCAAGCGTGCGCCCTTGGCTTGCCAGTCTTTCACCACGTCTTCACCCAGCAGCACGTAATGCCATGGGGCACCGCCGCGTTGCTCGACGGCCAGTCCATTGATGCGCTCACACCAGGCCAGCGCGGCTTTCAGCTTGCGCTGCACGTTGGGGTGAATGGTTTGCTGCTGCGCCTTGGTTTCCACCAGGTACACCGCATCCGCCGTGCGCAGCAGAAAATCGGGCGAATAAAACGCGGGCAGGCCGTCGTCCTTCACGTAGCGCAGCCGGGCAAAGGTGTGGCGGTTTTCGCTGATCTTGCAAAAGGCTTCAATCTGCGTGTCGGCCTGCGCCCAGTGGATGAAGGCACGCTCCAGCCCGCCGTTACGTGCGGGCCAGGCGAGGCGGGTGTAGATGCACTTGGACACTTCCACCGAATGGCTCTCGCGCATCATCAGGCGCGGCACTTCGGACAGGTGTCGCAAATGCACCTCGGTCTGGCCCGTCACGTGCTTTTGCTCGGACTCCAGCAATGCTACGGCAAACACCTTGGTCATGTGGTCCACCACGGGTTGCAGCAACAGCACCCGCCAGTTTTCGCCATCGAGCGGGTTGAAGGCGGCGGCAAATAGCTGGGTCCAGATGTAGTCGTCCAGCCAGCCGGTCAAGTCGGCTGTGTTTACCTGTAAATAGGGTTTGGCCAAGTGCGTTGCCACTTTGTTGCCCTTCGGGATAGGCTCACTCAGTGCCTGGCCGATGCGCCGCGTGAGACGCGACAAATATTCGTTGTAGCCGCACACATTCATCACCGCGCCATCCACCCGATAGTCGCCGAACAGCGTGGCGCTTTGCAGGTCTTGCGAAATGAAGGTGTCGCCCTTGCCGAGCAACCCGGTGAGTTGTTCCACCGTCATGGCCGTGAACGCGGGCAGGGTGGCCAAGTCCAGTGCTGTGTGGTCCCGTATCTCGTCCGCCTCTTGCAGGATGAACGGAATGCCGAAATCAAACGCCTCGTAGCCTTCGCGCAGTTCTGCGGCGATCACGTCGCCCGTGCTCGACGTGTCGTCCATCCCGTCGCCGGTGGTACCCGCCAGACCTTCTTTGATCAGATCGTCATAAAACGACTGAAAGGCCGGGTGCTCCACGATCGACAGTACATCCAGCAAGCTGCCCGGCTCCTGGCCCGCGTTGATGCGCTCACGGTTCTCGCGCTTGAGGTCGGTGTATTCGTCATCCCGCCACATCAGCCGCAGGCCGCGGCCAATGGTCTGCTCCAGCAGAATCTGCGCTTGCGAACTTCGCAGCGGCACGATCACGCAGATGTTGTTCACGTCAAAGCCCTCGCGCAACATCAACACGCTGACGATCACGCGCGGGGTGGCGTGGTGGTCCACACTGAACAGCCGTTGGCGCACCGGCGCCCAGTCCTTCTCGCCCAGTTCGGCCTTTTTGCCGGAGTCGATCAGCATCACCTCGGCCTCAAGCAGACCTTCCTGCTCCTGCAAAAAGGCTGCCACTAATGGCGACACCGTGGTGTCCTCGCACACCACCAGCATCTTCGGGTGGCGCGCCGGGTCGATCCTGGCAAAGTCAGTTTCCAGCTTGCGCAGCTTCTTCAAGCCGGCCCGCAGCATCACACGCTGGCCCTCACTCAAAGCCGGGTTGCCCTGCTCATCGCGCTCGGCTTTGAACTCCAGCGGCAGCGCGCCAATCTCCTTGCGCCGGTCCAGCACCAGCGACTTCACCAGCCCGGCGCGCATGGCGCTTTTCAAGTCAAAGTCCGTGATGATGTGCGGGAAGTACACCTTGCGCTTGTTCTTGCCCGCGCCCACGTCGTTGTACGGCGTGGCGGAAAAATCGACCTGCACAAAGCGCCGACCCTTGGTTTCGGCAATTTTGGAGAGGCTTTTTTGCCATTCCACCTCGGTGCTTTCGCCCTCGCGCTTGAACTCGTGGATGTGGTGCGCCTCGTCGTTGAACACCATCAGCTCGGGCAGTTGGGCCAGAAACTCCAGCACGTTGCCGCGTGCGTAGCGCCGGTCCAGCACGTCCAGGCTGTTGCCGGTGGCGCGGCCGGGTGTCAGCGGCAGCACGGCGTTGATGACCTGTTGCGGGTCAAGCGGCGCGCCCAAGGCTTCGATTTCTTCTGTGTCTTCGACTCCATCACCTTCGTTCAAAAGGTGCCAGTTGGTGATGGCGATCATGCCGTTGCCGGTGGCTTTCAGGCCGATCTCGTTTTTATTGCACACGTTGCCGCGCACAAAGGCGAATACGGCATCCCGGTGCGCATCGGGCATGAACAGGTCGGCAAACCGGGCCATGTCCGAGCTGGCGAAATCTCGCGAACCATTGCCGTTTTCGATCAGCTTGCCGCAAAACGCATCCAGCAGCCGCTCGTAAACAATCAAGCCTGGCGCCACCACCATGAACTGGCGGGTAAAACGGGCGTCGTCAATGCCTTCGGCCAGCGCCGCCGTTTTGTTGAGCAGTTGCCAGATCAGCAGCGCCTGCAGCACCCAGGTTTTGCCGGTGCCGGTCGCCATCTTGAAGCAGTATTTAGGGTGCGCGTGTTTGGCCTGCGCCACCTCGTTCAGACGCGTGCCGGTCAGCAGCGCGTCGGGCGCGCAAGCCTTGTACAGGTCCAGCAGTGTCCAGTGCGCATGCCCGTGGCCCAGCACCTCGTGCGCGACGATGGCGTTCAGAATGGCTTGCTTTTGCCCGGCATGAAAGTTCAGCCCGCTGCGCGCCAGCACCATGTCCTCGCCAAACCACCACATCAGCAGTTCGGCGGTGGTGGGCGTCACCAGCTCCAGGATGTCGGCGGCACCGGATTCGAGACCCAGGCAGAGTTGATTGGTTTTGGCTGTCAGGCCGGTGGAGAGGGCGAGTTGGTTGTCTTTTTCAAGCATTGCTTATCCCTGAACCTGTTGGCTTGTAAACAAATTGTTTATAATTTGGCGCATGATTCGCAGCTTCTCCGACAAAGAGACCGAAAGCTTGTTTCGCACGGGGAAATCCCGCCGACTGCCGCCCGACATCCTGCGCCGCGCGATACTGCGTTTGAATCAGCTCGAATACACCATTTCTGTCGATGAATTGCGGTTTCCTCCAGCCAACCGATTGGAGGCATTGCACGGAGACAGAGATGGGCAATGGAGCATCCGCGTCAACAGCCAGTGGCGTGTGTGCTTTCGCTTTATCGACGGCGATGTTTTTGAAGTAGCAATCACTGACTATTACTGAGGAGTCTGCAATATGAAACGCACAATCAACGGCTTGCCGCCTATCCACCCTGGTGAATACATCCGTGAAGTGCTGGAAGATCTTGGCATGACGCAGGTGGCATTGGCAAAAACCTTGGGGGTTTCTGCGATGCGCATTTCGCATCTGGTGCGAGAGGAGCGGCCAGTGACTGCCGAACTTGCGTTGCGTTTGGGGCAAGCCTTTGGGCAAAGCCCGCAATATTGGTTGAATTTGCAAGCGGACTACGATTTGAAAATAGCCAAGGCCGCGTTCAAGGATAGCCTGTGTCATGTGCGGGAACTGGCGCTGGCCTGAGGCTTCCTGCCGGTTCTCTTGGCAGTTTCTCGCCCCGCGACAACTCACGCCACCCCCACGCTGCTGACCACTTCCGCCTCAAACCCAAACACATCGACCACCCGCACGCACATCTTGCGCGGGCCGGGTTTGGCGGCGGTGGTGAGCACCGCCTGCGTCACAACCCGCAACGCATCGGCGTCATTGGCGGTGTTGCCCCGGTAGTCTTGCCAGACCGAGCGGAACACCTTGCCGTCGTAGTCCGGGTCTACCGCCCAGTATTCGATCAGCGCCAGCGGCTCCTGGTTGATGACGGCCTGCAGCTTGACCCGGTTGGCGTCGTCCAGGTTGATGGCTTCGGGCGACAACAGCACGTAATTTTTGAGCTTGACGGTCAACGTTTCCTGTTCGCCTTCGGTCTTGTGCTCAATCGGGTGAATCGTCAGATATTGAAGCGAAGAAAACCGGACCTGCCCGCGCAGCTTGTCGATGCCGCCTTTTTTCTTGAGCCGGTCCATCAGGTCGGGCGGAATCACCAGCACTTCGAGCCGACTGTCGTTCAGCGCGGTGATGGTTTCGCCAATCGAGGGCTCAAAGTTCCAGCCCAGCACAACCACCCGGTCCCAGCCGCCCAGCAGGTTGTCGCGCTGTGCGATCGCTTTCTTGAGCGTGGCCGCACCCGTGAGCTTGTTGGGTGAATCGGCCAGCACCAGCGTTTTGCTGCTCTTGCCAGCGCCAAAGGCCATGCCGGCGATCTGGCCCAGGTTGCGTTGTGGGTTGACGTCCGGCGGCAGCGGCAACGCGCCATAAAGTGACAGCACGATCTGCGACAGGTCGCCAATGCGGAAGTCCCGCCCCAGCATGGCCTTGGCCGCTTCCACTTGGTAGTCGCCGATGGCCTGGTACAGAAAAGGCTTGGCGTCCTGGTCGATCAGCCGCTTGCGCATAATCATGCAGGCCGGTTTGCCGAGGTCGGTTGTGATCCAGCGGCGGCCGAGTTTTTCGGCCGCTGCCGCTGTCGTACCAGAACCTCCGTTGAAATCCGCAACGATGCCACCTTCAGGACATGACGCGCGAATGATGCGCTCCAGTAGCTTCTCAGGCTTTTGCGTGCCGTAGTCTGTCTTTTCTGAAGACCAACCTCGAAGCATGCTGATGTCATCCCACCACGAGCCAACTTGGACGCCTTTTGATTCATCCAGATATTTCTTCTGCATTGGCACCGTACCTGGGCGTGTTTGAATTACCAAACCGGCATCAATCAAACCTTGCATTCGAACTCGCGAATACCTCCAAGGGCGTTGGACACCCATAACCTCATAGACTGGATTACCTTTTGCCACTCCCCCTGGGCCAAGCATGTTTTCGAGCTTGTATGTCCTGCCGTCTGGGTCTTTGTGTTTGTAGAAGTCGGCGACGTAGCTGTCCGACAGCGGTAAAAATTGCGTTTGCCAATGGCGTGCGGGCGACTTTTGAAAAAACAAAATTACGTCGTGAACACGCGAAAAGTGTTGGCTCCCTTGTGTTGCATCACCTTTCGCATCACTTCGTTTCCAGACGATTTCGTTGACGAAGTTGTCCTTGCCAAACACCTCATCCAAAACCAGCTTCACGTAATGCCCCACATGCCAGTCCAGGTGCACATAAATCGAGCCGGTGTCCGCCAGCAACTCGCGCATCAAGATCAGCCGGGGCGTGATCATGGCGAGGTAGGAGGCGGTGCCGTCGCTCCATGTGTCGGAGTAGGCGAACTGCTCAATGACGGTGGGTTTTTGCTCCAGCTCCATGCCGGGCAGCGTGACCTTGGTGCGGTAGTCTGCCTTGCTGTCAAACGGCGGGTCAATGTAGATCAAATCTTGCCTATCCGGTTGATTGCCAAAACGGTGTCAAGATGCTAAATTGGCTGCATGGACCCACGCGGTTTCCCGACGACGCTTCCCGAGTTTCAGCGGGTATTCCCCGATGAAGCGGCGTGCGCAAAATACCTTGAGCACCTGCGATGGCCGCACGGGTTTACCTGCACGAAGTGCGGCAATAGCGGCGCCCCCTACCGATTCGCCAAACGTACATCGGTCGTCTTGAGATGCCGAGTCTGCCAAGCCAACGTGTCGCTCATGGCAAACACCGTCATGAAGGACAGCCACACGCCGTTGTCTATATGGTTCTGGGGTGCTTACCTCGTGGCGACGCAGACGCCCGGCCAGTCCGCGCTCCAGTTTCAGCGCCAGCTTGGACTGTCGCGCTACGAGACAGCGTTTCAGATGCTCCACAAGCTGCGTGCCGGTATGGTGCGGTCGGAGCGCGACGCGATCGGATCCCAGCATCCGGTCGAAGTCGATGAGACGCTTGTGGGCGGTCGTACAAAAGGCGAGGGGCGTGGCGTCCACCATAAGGCGACGGTCGTTGGGGCCATCGAGGTACGCACCAGGATACCTGTCGAGAAAAGCAAGAAGCACAAGAGAGTTGTCTATGCCGGCAGATTGCGGCTGCGCCTCGTGCCAGGCCGTGGAGCCAAGGAACTCACGGAATTCGTGCAAGAGAACGTCGCCCAAGGAGCCGTTGTGCGCACCGACGGATGGAGGGGCTACGATGAATTGGCGAGATTGGGCTACACGCACGAACCCTTGGTGCTTGATGGTGACCCCGAAAGAACTGATGCCCACCTGCCGATGATCCACATTGCATTCTCCAACCTGAAGACCTGGCTGCTTGGCACGCATCACGGAGTTAGTCAGCAGCATTTACAGGCGTACCTCAACGAATTTGTGTTTCGCTTCAATCGGCGCTTCTACCCAATGACCGCGTTTAACTCTGCACTGGGCCTCGCGGCGCATGCTTCGGCACCCACCTATGAGACGCTCTACAGCGGTGAATGGATTCATCCGACAGCATGATTGGCAATCAACCGGATAGGCAAGGAACAAATCGACCTTGCCGCGCAGTGAGGGCGTGTTTTCATCGCCCGCCAGCAGGGCCGCCATGGCCAGCAGGTTGTCGCCGTAAATCAGGCGGTTGGTCCAGGCGTCATCTTGGGTTGCATGTTGTGCCTGCCGGTTTTGCGCCGTCACCCAGTCCTGCACCGCGCTGTCTTTGGCGGGCAGCACCACTTCGCGGGTTTGGAGGCTCACGCGGTGGCGACTCTCCAGCCCCTCCAGGATTTTTTCAGCTTCTTTGCGGCCATTGGCCACGATTTCAGGGAGTTGTTCGAGCAGGGATTTTGGCATGGACGGAGGCTGAAATTGAAATCCCGTATTAAGGGACGTAAAACGTCAACTGTAATGGACATTTGGGGTGGATTGCCCGAATAACGTGCCTCCATGAATGAAAAGAAGGAGTTCAGCGAGCGTTTGCGGTCAGCCATGAAGGCTCAGCGGCTGGACGTCAGTGGCGCAGTGTTGGAGCGAGAGTTCAATCTGCGCTGGTCTGGCAAGCCGGTGCGGCGTCAGACGGCATGGAAGTGGCTAAACGGCGAGGCCATTCCCACGCAGGATAAATTGCAGGAATTGGCCAAGTGGTTGAAGCAGGATACCCAGCACTTGCGCTTTGGCGACCATGTGCAAACGCATCTACGTGCCGAGCAAAAGCGCTGGGACGAAGGTGTCGGCTATCTGGAGCGGGAAACTTTCGACGCCTTCCTCAGGCTGCCAGCCCCTCAGCGCAAGCTCATCCGCGAGGTGATTCTGACCTTCGCCAAGGTCCATGCCGGCACTGATACGCCGGACGCGCGGGGCAAGGACTGACTTTCGCCTCTTGGCGGAACGATGATGGTCATCACTTCAGGGTAGGCTTCTGAAGGGGTGTCCAGTAGTCGCGACCGTACCACTCGTCGCGCGCTAACAGATATGAATCCCTGCGAATGCCCTTCGGCACTTCCGCTCCAACCATCACAAATATAAGTCGCTCGATGAAAATGGAAAAGTGCCAACGCGCTACGGCCAATGCTTGTGATTCAATTTTGCCGGGAACGCCGTGAGTGAGTTTGTTTCTAATTTCTTTCAACCCTAGCTTTCCGTCAGAGCCCTCAATCGGCCAGAGGTCAGCCGCAAAGACCGAGAGCGCAGGGTACTCTTTGAAGAACACCTTCAGTTTCGTTGAGAAGCTAGGACCACCGCTTTCAACCATTTTGATGAATCCGTCAACTCTTTCGAGTAACGTTGCGGTGAATGCAGACGATTTGGCATCTATGGCTGTCTTCATGCGCTGTAGATGCTCAACCAGTTCTGCATTTGATTCCCCCAATTTTCCCTTTTCCGACGCAGTCAGCTTGGCGAAGCCAATTACCAACTCCAACGCGCCATACATCGCAAGAAAGCTGGAATGCTCTTGGACCGAGATATGCGGTGCAATGGAAACAGACAAGTCCCTTATAACTTTCTTGACTTGTTTGCTCGTTGCAAGGTGCTTGTTCACCAGCTCCGCCGCGCACTTTTCGAACTCGTCTGGGAAAGCAAGAAAACTATTTGGCTCTAGTGGCATATAGGGGGCGAGATTCGGCTGTAGTGGAACGGCCCACAACGTCTCAGTCCCTCTGCCGCACCTTTTTTCCCAGCCTAGTAAGCTAACCGCTTGACGAAAAAGAATAGACAGTACGGTCAATACCTCGCGGAAAGTTTCAACCATGGTGTCGATGTTCTGGATATCGTTATCCTGGCACGCCACATGAGCATAAAAGCCTGCATGAATCTTCGCGCTTGTGATTCCGTCCTCAATGTGGTGGACAGCCCATTGCTTCAAAAAGACGATCTCACCGAGGCCAGAGGCCTGAATCTTAAAAAGCTTCACTGTCTGATTGGGCGTTGAGCTGTATCTGGTCATTGCTGACGCGGTGTGACGTTTGAAAAACTCGACAGGCGAGAGATGAAATACGACGGTGGCTTTTTTATTCTTAAAACGGTTGTCACGTACCTTTAGACTCCCGATGTGGTTGATGTCCAGCACATCCCTTGCGAGTTTGCGCATCGTTCCTCCGAGCGGAAGGCGGCGATACCAAAGCTCGTTGAGCTCAACCTCCAGCGAGCCAACCCTTCCATGCAAGGTACAAGGATTCGTTAGTTCAGCATGTTGTTTGGCAGCTAGTGGTATGTGAACCGTGACAGAAGCGGCAGCTCCACTGATGACTGGTAAGGAGACATTGCAATCGACATCGAGCTTCTGCCCATTCGCGCCAGTTAGAACGCCGTCGAAAGATAGTTTTTCCAGCATGCTCTGCTCTGATAGCTGTATTGCAGACACTCAAGCGGGAAGCATTGACAGGCAGGTTGGGGTCGATTCATCCCCCAGCACAAACCGCGCCTCCAACGCATTCAGCAACTCAAACGTATCAATAAACGGCACCCCGAAGTGCTGGCAGACGTTGGGGATCAGGAATTTACGGCGGGCGGCCAGGTTCAGTTGCTCATGCGTCACCACCGTGGCGTTGATCGTCATGGCTTTGGCGATTAGCCACGGGTCGGCGCCGCCCAGAAATTCTTCAATTGCGCCAGCTTTCATTTGCAGGGCATTGCTGGCCACATGCTGGGCTACTTGGGCAAAAGCCGTCTGGGTAGCTTGGTCGGATTCGTCCAGGAACAAGGCTGCTTGGCCTTTGGTCCATTCGGCCAGTGCGTCGTTGCCACGTAGCAGTTCATCGCGCACGCTGCGGATGCTGTTCACTTCACCCGCATGGTTGGCTTTGCGCAGCCAGTCCCAGTAGCCGGGGCAAATGTTCATCTGGTAGTAGCGGTTTTTGGCTTCAATCAGCGTGTTGGCGTCCAGCAGGTAGTTCACTATTCAAGCTCTCCTGCAAGCAGCCGCAGTTTGCCCGGCTGCACGCCGAGAAGGCGTCCGGCATCCCGCAGCAGCAAACGGCCACTCAGGGCCTCGGCCAGCACGGCGCGGGCAAAGCGCTTGCTGTTCTTGACGCTGGCGTTGCGGTAAAAGTTGCCCCCGCCGCCCGGTTTTTCCCGGAAGGCGGCTAGTTCGGCTTGGTAGTGCTGCCAATAGGTGGCGTGGTCCACCAGGCCCAGGTCCAGCGCGCGGCGCATGATGACGAGGCGGCTGACATGAAAGCGTAGTGCCAGTTCGGCCAGGCGCTCGGGCAGGCTGGCGGTGCTGGCGGTCCACAGGGGGATGAACACGTCATGCGGGGCCAGAAACTCACCGGCCACCGCGTTGCAGAAAACTTCTTCACGCCGGGCGTTGCCGGGGCTGGCGTTGGATATGCCGCTGCTGCCCACCCATACGTGGGCCAGCTCGTGCATCAGGGTGAACAGGCGTGCGGCCGGGGCGTCGGCGCTGTTGATGAACACGAGGGGGGCTAGCGGATGGCTGACGGCAAAGCCTCGGAACTCAGCCACGTCCAGCGGGCGGTGCGTGTTGTTGCCAACGATGCCGCTGCGCATGACGAGGATGCCAGCAGCCTCAGCTGCATCGATCAGTTGGCGGAAATAAACTTCCCATGTGCGCTGACCATTTTCTACGTCAATGCCCAGCACGGCCCGCATATCAGCGGCGACCGCTCGCACCGGGGCGTCCGTTGCAAAGCGTGCCACAAAGGGCAGGGGATCGGCGCCTTCGTCGTGCAGGTGGTCCAGATACCATGCCTGCTGTTGCAGCGACAGGCGGATGGTGTCCAGCAAATCTATGCTGGGGTGCGGCACAGGGGCGCCGCCCACGGTACGCAGGTCGGGCAGAGGAAGATTTTCAGCGGGTGGCTCAGTCAGAAACAGGTAACCAAACGGCGCGTGCAGGGCCTGCGCCAGTTTCTGCGCCTGAATGAATGTGGGTTGGCTTTCGCCCGCTTCCCAACGGATCAGTTGGTCTGGCGAAATGCTGGCGGCGTGGGCGGCGTCACCCACGTCCAGCCCACCGCGCTCACGCATCCAGCGCAAGATGTGGGGATTGATGTGGGCCTTGGCAGACATGGCGGGAGTCTAAACCAAGGGGTGTTTAGTAACATAGCAGGCGCTGATTCACTTTGCCATGGCCGCTACGCATCACGGCCCGGCAACTCTCAAGCGACATGGATGTGCCGCCCAGCCGCATCATCGATATTGTGAACGGGGCACGCCCCATCACGGCAGATACAGCCCTGCGACTGGGGCTGTTTTTCAACCTGCGGTGTCTTGAGGCGGCATCAACTGGCACAGTCCGCTGAGACCCTGCCAAGTGCCTGCATCACGGTTCTCTGTAGTCTGGAATTGCTACTAAATACATAGCTTTATGTTCAATGATTACTTGGGTTGGTGCTCGTTTTATCATGGGCGGGTCTGAAAGTGTCTGGTGTTGCTTGCACCTGCCGCTAACATAGCGCACAAAGTTCAATTTACAGGAGCGCTTCATGCCAGTGGTCGTAGTTGCCAATCCAAAGGGCGGCGTGGGCAAGTCCACTCTGGCCACACATATTGCGGGTTATTTCGCGTCCCGCGGGCACGCCGTGATGTTGGGCGATGCGGATCGCCAGCAGTCCTCACGCTTGTGGCTGGGGTTGCGCCCGGCGGCCGCACGTCCCATCGCCACCTGGAGCGTGAGCGCCGACCTGATCGCCAAACCGCCCAAAGGCACGACCCATGTGGTGCTCGACACGCCTGCAGGCCTGCATGGCAGGCGTTTCAATGACGTGATGAAGCTGGCGGACAAGGTGATCGTGCCTTTGCAGCCCAGTGTTTTTGATATTTTTGCAACACGGGCGTTTCTGGATCAACTGCTACAGAACAAGCACTTTGATAAATTGCAGATTGGCCTGGTGGGCATGCGGGTGGACGCGCGCACCATTGCCGCTGACAAACTGCATGAATTTGTGGACTCCCTGGGCCTACCGGTGTTGGGCTACCTGCGTGACACGCAAAACTATATTCATTTGGCAGCCCGTGGCCTGACCCTGTTTGATGTGGCTCCCGGCCGGGTAGAAAAAGACCTGGCGCAGTGGCAGGCGATAGGCGAGTGGCTGGAAACTTAATTGGCTGAGGAGATGAGCGGGCCGCTTTGTCGCTCATCTGACAAGTGACCTGCGCGCGCGCCGCTACAGTGTCTGCATGAAAACTTTTCAAACTCTCTCCGAAATTTCAAATCTGATCGGCCAGGAAGTTGCCGTGAGCGACTGGATCACCATCACACAAGAACAGGTGAACCAGTTTGCGCAAGCCACTGGCGACCATCAGTGGATTCATGTGGACGTTGAGAAAGCCAAGGCGGGGCCATTTGGCGGCACCATCGCGCACGGCTTTTTGACGCTGGCGCTGATTCCCCGTTTTTTTGAGTCCTCTCTGACCATTGTGCAAACCCGCCTGAGCGTGAATTATGGGCTGAACAAGGTTCGTTTTACGGCCCCGGTGCCGGTGGGTAGTCGCCTGCGCGCCCGCATGAAACTGCTCAGCAGCGAGCCCATCGACCAGGGTGGCGTTCAAATGACCTGGCAGGTGGCGATTGAGCGTGAGGGCGCGCTCAAGCCGGTGTGCGTGGCCGAGTCAGTGGCGCGGCACTACCCGTGATGCGCCAAAGGCGTTTTGGCGCCAGGCTTCAAATACGGTGACCGCCACGGCGTTTGATAAATTAAGGCTGCGCTGGCCTTCGATCATGGGCAGCTTCAGGCATTGAGCGAGGGCAAACGATTGCCGCACGGCGTCGCTCAAGCCTTTGGTTTCAGACCCAAACACCAGCCAGTCACCGGGCGCAAATTGCGCCTCATAAACACTGCGTCCGGCGCGGGTGGTCAGGGCAAACATGCGCTCGGGTGCTGGCTGTTCGCCAGCCAGAAAGGCCTGCCAGCTGGCATGGCGTTTGACGGTGGCGTACTCGTGGTAGTCCAGCCCGGCCCGGCGCATGTGCTTGTCGTCCATGGAAAACCCCAGCGGCTCAATCAGGTGCAAGGCGCAGCCGGTGTTGGCCGACAGGCGGATGATGTTGCCCGTGTTGGGCGGGATCTCGGGTTCGACCAGGACGATATGAAACATGGGCTGATGTTATTCGGTGCGCGCAATCACCAGGCCCGTGATGTGCGCCGCGCCCGCTGCCCGCAGTGTCCGCGCCGCGCAAAAGAGCGAGGCGCCGCTGGTCATGACATCGTCTACCAGCACGACGCGCGCGCCTTTGAGTTGCGTCATAAGCAAAGGATCAACGGCAAACGCGTCTTTCAGGCTGTCGAGCCGCTCGGCACGTTTGAGCGAGCTCTGCGCCGGCGTGTCCTTGATGCGCAGCAGCAGGCGAATGTCGGTTTTGTCAGGTGCGAGACGGTGCGCCAGCAACAGGGCCTGGTTGAAGCCGCGCGTTTGCAGGCGTTGTCCGGAGAGCGGCATGGTCAGCACGAGGTCGGCTGCGTCCAGCGCGGGTTCCACCCACGGCGTGCTGCGCAGCAACAGAGCGAAGGCATTGGCCAGGCCGGGGTTGTTGTGAAATTTGTAGTCAACGATCAAGTCTGACCAGGGGAAAGCGTAAGCCACCGCAGCCAGACAGGCGTCCAGTGGCGGCGGGGCTTTGACGCAGGCGCCGCAGCGTCGGATGTGCGGTGGCACCGGCAGCGCACAGGTTTCGCAGCGTGGCTGCGGCTGGGCGAAGCGGCTCACGCAGGTCTCGCAGATGGGCTGCGCGGGCCAGGCATGGCAGACCCGGCATTGGCTGGGCAGCAAGTTTAAAACCCTGGACGTCCCTTTAAGCAAGCTGGAAAACATGGAGTCAATATACTCTGCCGACCCCATCACACCCTGTCTTATGTCCACTCAACGTCCCCCCACCATTGATCCCCAAGCGGCCCAACGCTGGCAGCGCATGGCGCCTGCTCCGTCGCCGTGGCTGCATGAGGAGGTGGCGCGGCGCATGGAAGAACGACTTGCCTGGATCAAGTGCCAGCCCGACAGCTGGGCCCATTGGGAGCCGGTGCGTGGGGGTCTGCAGGCGCATGCGCTTCTGGCGCAGCGCTATCCCCATGCCCGGTGTTTTGTGGCCGAAGCCCACAAGGAGAATGCGCAGTACGCTACTAAACAAATAGCAAAGCCGTGGTGGCAGCCGACTCGCTGGACCGCCAGGGCAACGCACTTTGAGATGCCGGGCGATGGCGCGGTGCAAATGCTGTGGGCCAATATGACGCTGCATATGGCGGCCGATCCGCAAGCCGTGATGGCGCAGTGGCACCGGGCGCTGGCCGTGGATGGGTTTTTGATGTTTTCCTGCCTGGGTCCCGATACCTTGCAGGAATTGCGCGGTCTTTACCAGTCGCTGGGCTGGCCCGCGCCCTCGCATGAGTTCACTGATATGCATGATTGGGGCGACATGCTGGGCGCCGCCGGTTTTGCCGAGCCGGTGATGGACATGGAGCGTATTACGCTGACCTTCGAGACGCCGCAGCGCTTGTTGCAGGAACTACGTGGCCTGGGGCGCAATTTGCAGCCGCAGCGTTTCCCCGGTCTGCGGGGCCGGCAGTGGCGCGAGCAATTGCATCAGGGGCTGGAGCGCGCGCCACTTCAACTGACTTTCGAGGTGATTTACGGTCACGCCTTCAAACCCGCGCCGCGCTTGACGATGCGTGCTGAAACCGTGCTTTCGCTGGCGCAAATGCGTGAAGCCTTGAGCCAGCGCAAAAGTTTTTAAAGAAATCCTTGAGAAAAGGGCTTGACAATGCCGTGAGGATAAATAAGCGTGAACTACAATCTTGATCGGAGCTGGGTGGCGCTGATCGGGAGGCAACCGGTCGTTGTTGGCGATGTTCGGTTAGATCAGGCTATTTTGAGGCAATAAAAAAGTGGACATGATGAAGCGGATTTTCAATAAATTGGCGGCCACGCTGTGGGTCGCAAGTGCCTGGGTTGGAACGGTTGCTTTCACTGCGGCGCATGCCGTCAGCGATTTGCCGGGCGGCCCGGCGGTACGACAACTCAATTTGCATCCGCCTGTCACCAAAATTGCTGAAGAGCAGGCTTGGCTGCATTGGTTCATGCTGATACTTTGCTCCGCCATTTTTGTCGCGGTATTCGCGGTCATGTTTTATTCCATCTGGAAACACCGCAAGTCGGTGGGACACAAGTCAGCCAACTTTCATGAATCGGTGACAGTTGAAATTGTTTGGACGATCGTGCCTTTTGTCATTGTGATTTTGATGGCCCTGCCAGCCACCAAAGTGGTGGTGGCCATGAAAGACACCACCAATGCCGACCTCACCATCAAGGTCACCGGCATGCAATGGAAGTGGGGCTACGATTACCTCAAGGGCGAAGGCGAGGGCATCGGTTTCCTTTCAGCGCTTGATAGCACGCAGCGCGAAATGTCAAACAATGGCGGTCCCAAAGCGGGCGAGCAGGTGGAAGATTACTTGTTGAAAGTCGATCACCCGATGGTGGTTCCCGTCAATAAAAAAATCCGCCTTATCACCACCGCCAACGACGTCATCCACTCCTTCATGATTCCTTCGTTTGGCATCAAGCAGGATGCGATTCCAGGCTTTGTGCGCGACACCTGGTTTCGAGCTGAAAAAATCGGCGACTACCACGGCCAGTGTGTTGAGTTGTGTGGCAAGGAGCACGCCTACATGCCGATCCACGTGAAGGTGGTTTCTGCCCAGGATTACACATTGTGGGTGAATGATGAACTGAAAAAACTGGCCGCCAAAGCGGACGATCCAACCAGGGTCTGGACGGCTGAAGAACTGTTTGCCCGTGGTGAAAAGGTTTACACCACCAATTGCGCCGCCTGCCATCAGCCCAACGGCAAGGGTGTGGGCACAATCAAACCGCTCGATGGTTCTGCCGTGGTGCTCGATGCCGACAAAGGTCAGCAGCTTGCAGTGCTGCTCAATGGCCGCACGGTGGCGCTGCCCGACGGCAAGACCAATGTGATGCCCTCATGGAAGCAGTTGAGCGACACCGAAATCGCCGCTGTCATGACGTACACCAAAAATAACTGGTCCAACAAGACCGGCCAACTGGTCCAGCCGTCTGATGTGACGGCGGCACGCAAGTAAACGGCGCCACCCTAAATACGAGTATTGAGAAGGAAATCAGCATGAGTGCCGTTTTAGACAGCCACGACCACGTCGAGCATGACCACCACAGCCACACACCCACCGGCTGGCGCCGCTGGGTGTACGCGACCAACCACAAAGACATTGGGACTTTGTACATGTGTTTCAGCTTGACGATGCTGATGATCGGCGGAGTGCTGGCCTTGCTGATTCGAGCGGAGCTGTTTCAGCCCGGCCTGCAATTGGTGAATCCTGAGCTTTTCAATCAGCTCACCACCATGCACGGCATCATCATGGTGTTTGGCGCCATCATGCCGGGCTTTGTGGGCTTCGCCAACTGGATGATTCCGCTGCAGATTGGCGCCTCGGACATGGCGTTTGCCCGCATGAATAACTTCAGCTTCTGGCTGATGGTTCCAGCCGCCTTGATGCTGGTGAGCTCATTTTTCATGCCGGGAGGTGCGCCAGCAGCAGGCTGGACGCTGTATGCGCCGCTGACACTGCAAATGGGCCCGAGCATGGACGCCGGCATTTTTGCCATGCATTTGTTGGGTGCGAGTTCCATCATGGGTTCCATCAACATCATCGTGACCGTGCTCAACATGCGCGCACCGGGCATGACCTTGATGAAAATGCCGATGTTTTCCTGGACTTGGTTGATTACGGCGTATTTGCTGATCGCCGTGATGCCGGTGCTGGCCGGGGCCATCACCATGACCTTGACCGATCGCCATTTCGGTACCAGCTTTTTCAACCCGGCCGGTGGTGGCGACCCGGTGATGTACCAGCACATTTTCTGGTTCTTCGGTCACCCGGAGGTCTACATCATGATCTTGCCGGCGTTTGGCATCATCAGCCAGATCGTGCCGGCGTTTGCGCGCAAGAAGCTGTTTGGCTACGCGTCCATGGTTTATGCCACCTCAAGCATTGCGATCCTGTCCTTCATTGTGTGGGGCCATCATATGTTCGCCACTGGCATGCCAGTGACCGGCCAGTTGTTCTTCATGTATGCCACCATGCTGGTCGCGGTGCCGACCGCCGTGAAGATTTTCAACTGGGTGGCCACGATGTGGCGGGGGTCCATGACCTTTGAGACGCCCATGCTGTTTGCGGTGGGCTTCATTTTTGTGTTCACCATGGGCGGCTTTACCGGTCTGATTCTGGCCATGGCGCCGATCGACATCCAGGTGCAGGACACTTATTACGTCGTCGCCCACTTTCACTACGTGCTGGTGGCCGGTTCCTTGTTTGCCATGTTTGCCGGCTACTACTACTGGTCACCCAAGTGGACTGGTGTCATGTACAACGAAACACGCGGCAAGATCCACTTCTGGTGGTCGTTGATCGCATTCAACGTCACTTTCTTCCCGATGCATTTTCTGGGTTTGGCGGGTATGCCGCGACGTTATGCTGATTACCCGATGCAATTTGCTGATTTCAATGCGGTGGCATCGGTAGGCGCTTTCTTCTTTGGCTTTGCACAGGTCTTTTTCCTGCTCTTCATCGTGATTCCCACCATGATGGGCAAAGGCCAAAAAGCGCCGCAAAGGCCTTGGGAAGGCGCTGAAGGACTGGAGTGGGAAGTGCCTTCGCCGGCACCGTTCCACACCTTCGAGACGCCGCCCAAGCTGGATGCCACGGCAACCAAGATTATTGCTTAGTGCGTGACGATCGGAAACATGATGACTCCCGAGCAAAAAAAAGCCAACCTGAAGACCGGACTGATCCTGGCATCGGTGGCGGTCGCGGTCTTTGTTGGTTTCATGGCCAAGATGATTTTTTTGGGCAAGTAGGGCATGACTCTACGGCGTGAAAATACCAGAATGGTCGGCAAACTGTTTGTCGTGGCAGTGGGCATGTTCGCATTCGGTTATGCGCTGATTCCTATTTACAAGGCTGTTTGCGAGGCCACGGGTATCAATATATTGGCGCTTGGTGAGCGCAATGTTCCAGGTGCCAAAGCGACACTGCCCGCCAATACCCAGGTTGACACCAGCCGCACCATCACGGTCGAGTTCGACGCCAACGTGCGCGGTCCTTGGGAGTTCAAACCGGAACAGCGTTCGCTGCAGGTGCACCCTGGTGAAATGGCCACTGTGATGTATGAGTTCAAAAATGTGCAAAACAGGCGGATGTCGGCGCAAGCCATTCCAAGCTATGCACCAGTGCAGGCCAGCACCCATTTCAACAAGTTGGAGTGTTTTTGCTTCCAGCAGCACACCCTGGAGCCGGGTGAAAAGAAAATCTGGCCGGTGGTGTTTGTCATTGATTCCAAGTTGTCCAAAGATGTGAAGACCATTACGCTGTCCTATACCTTTTTTGAGGTCGGGGGCAAGACACCGGCGGCTCCTTTGGCTGATGCGACCGGTCATGTTGGCATCGGAGCTGGGTCATGAGTGAGCCGGAGCACAGGACAAGACCGGTGGCGTCCGGGTCGCTTTTTCGCACCATCAAAATGGTGGCCTGGTCGCTGCTGGGGATCAGAAAAAATAGCGAGTTGGAGAAAGATGCGGCGCAAGTCAGTCCGCTGCACATCATCGTGGTGGGTGTTGTGACGATCATCATTTTGGTCGTTGGCCTGATCGTGCTGGTGAACGTGGTGGTTGCCAAATAGGGTCCATCTTGGCACCTCATGAAGATTAAACAGAACTGGAAAGAATGGAGCTGATATGAGTTCAACAATCGGGGCTACGACCCCGCACTATTTTGTGCCCGGCCCATCGCGGCACCCCTTTTTTGCGGCTGTTGGCCTGTTTTTTGTCTTGCTGGGCGCCAGTCAGTGGATCAATGGGGCAGAGTGGGGTAAGTACTCGTTTTATTTCGGCTTGCTGTGGTTTGCTGGCGTGCTGTACCAGTGGTTCAGTGAGTCGGTGGGTGAGAGTGAAAGTGGCCAGTATGGACACAAGGTTGACTCGTCTTACCGTTGGGCCATGAGCTGGTTCATCTTCTCCGAAGTGATGTTCTTCGGGGCGTTTTTCACTGCCTTGTGGTGGACTCGCGCCCATTCAATACCCGCCTTGGGCAGTATCGAAAATGGCTTGCTTTGGCCGGATTTCAAAGCCGTGTGGCCGAGTCTGGCCGCTGGTGTGACCGGCTCACCGGCGGGCATCGTGGAGCCATTCCAGACCATGACACCCTTTTGGTTGCCCACCATCAATACTGCGATCTTGCTAAGCTCCGGCGTCACGCTGACCATTGCCCACCATGCCTTGATCGGCGCCCATCGCAGCAAGGCAGTAGCCTTCATGTGGCTAACGGTTTTGCTGGGTATCGTGTTCCTGGTGGTGCAAGGCTATGAGTACTACCATGCGTACCACGAGCTGAACCTGAAGCTGACATCAGGCGTGTATGGTTCCACTTTTTTCATGCTGACCGGTTTTCACGGCTTCCACGTGTTTGTGGGCATGTTGATGCTGCTGTTCATCACTGTGCGTCTGCAACGAGGTCATTTCACGGCAGAACGGCATTTCGGATTTGAAGGGGCCGCCTGGTACTGGCACTTTGTCGACGTGGTGTGGCTTGGCCTCTACACTCTGGTCTATTGGCTGTAAGCTACCGTGCGGCTGTGACAAAGGCACCGCATGGTGCCTTTTTGATTGCAGTAGCGCTTGACCTGTTTACTGCCCTGCAGAAATGCCGCTCGGCTGGATCAGCCCCAATTTCCAGGCCAGCAGGATGGCGATAAAAAGCGCAATCGAAAGCCCCACCCGCAAGGCCAGCGCCAGTGCCATTTTTTGGCTTCTGGATTTTCCTTTTGAATCGCTTTTCAGCATGAAATGCAGGGCCGTTCCCAGGCTGACGACGATGGCGATAAATGCAAGAATGACGAAGTATTTCATCGACTGGATTATCTCGTGAACGCGGGCTGGAGGTTCTGGCTGATCACTGCGCTTGCCTTGCTGTCAATGGCTGGCACTCTGGCGCTGGGGCGTTGGCAATTGTCGCGGGCCGCGCAGAAAGTTGCCATTCAGGCCCGCATGGATGCCAAATCGGCGTTGTCAATCCTTGACGCTCGGGCCCTGGCGGCGCGCGCTGATCCTGCCCTCGAACTGCACCGCGGTGTCGCGTTGCGAGGCCAGTGGATTCCCGAGCGTACGGTGTTTCTGGACAACCGCCCGATGAATGGGCGAACAGGTTTGTATGTGGTGACACCGATGCGGCTGCAGGGCAGTGCGGCTGTGGTGCTGGTTCAGCGCGGTTGGGTGGCGCGCAACTTCATGGATCGCAGCCGTTTGCCCAAGATTGAAACACCGAGCGGTGTGCTGGAGATTGTGGGCCGCATTGCCCCGCCACCGGCCAAGTTATATGAGTTGGGTGGCCCGGACACCGGACTCATCCGGCAAAATATCGACTTGGCTCGCTTCGCTGCCGAGACCGGTCTGGCGCTCCTGCCGGTGTCGGTTCAGCAAACGGGCGCAGCCAGCGATGGAATGTTGCGTGACTGGCCACGGCCTGCAGTCGGCGTGGAAAAACATTACGGTTATGCTTTCCAATGGTTTGCATTGAGCAGCCTGATTGCGATTCTTTATGTCTGGTTCCAAATTGTTAGACGATTCATCTACCCGCGCCGCGCCTGAAGCATCCCAGCATCGGGCCAACGGTCACGGCGATCAACCGCTGGGTTTGACGGTTCACACCCTGCCTTCACCGGCGTGCGCCCTGGACGCGCACGCCCGGCGCACCGGCACTGGACGCTGGAAGATGCTTGTCGTGTTGCTGGTTTGTGCCGCACCGGTGGTGGCCTCCTATTTGACTTTCTACGTTCTCAGGCCGGAAGGACGGCGTAATTTCGGTGAGTTGATTGAACCGCAGCGCCCTTTGCCGGATCAGACCGTGGTCAGCCTGACCGGGCAGGCCAGCAGTCTCAAGGCGCTGAAAGGGCAATGGCTGTTGTTGAGCGTGGCCAACGGTGCCTGCGATGACGTCTGTCGCCGCCATTTGTACCTGCAACGCCAGTTGCGCGAGGGCTTGGGCAAAGACAAAGACCGGGTGGACTGGGTCTGGTTGATCCCCGACGCCGCTCCCGTGCCCGAGCAACTGCTGCCCGCCTTGAAGGAAGCCACGGTACTGCGCGCCGATAGGCAAGCACTCTCAAACTGGCTGGCACCGGCTGGCGGTCATCAGCTGGCGGAGCATTTGTATTTGGTAGACCCGTTGGGCAACTGGATGATGCGGTTTCCGGCCGATCTTGACCTGGCCAGCGTGGCCAAGGTCAAGCGGGACCTGGAGCGGCTGCTGCGCGCCTCCAGTTCGTGGGATCAGGCGGGGCGCGTGCCTTTGACTGAGAGGGGGGGTGAAAATGCCAAGTAGCAACGCCATGACGGTGCAAGCCCTTTACGATCTGTCGCCGTTGGTGCAGATGATGTTTGGCGGTGCCATGCTGGCCCTGGCTCCCATGGCGTGGGTGTGGTTTCGGCATCGGCGCGCTTCTCCCTTGGGCCGGGTTCAGGCGTTGACGCTGCTGACCCTGTTCCTCACCTTTGATCTGGTCATGTTTGGGGCCTTTACCCGCTTGACCGACTCCGGGCTGGGCTGCCCGGACTGGCCGGGATGCTACGGCAACGCCAGTCCGGTTGGGGCGCATGCTGCGATTGCGGCTGCCCAAAGCGCCATGCCCACTGGCCCGGTGACGTCTGGCAAAGCCTGGGTGGAAATGATTCACCGCTATCTGGCCACCAGCGTCGGTGTGTTGATCCTGGTGTTGGCGGTCGTGGCCTGGTTAGGCCGCAGCGCTGGCGGGCGAAACATGCAGGTGCAGCCTATCAGCCCATGGTGGCCCACGATGACCTTGCTCTGGGTGTGCATTCAGGGTGCTTTTGGCGCGCTGACTGTCACGATGAAGCTTTTTCCCGCCATCGTGACCTTGCACTTGCTCGGTGGCTTGGTTTTGTTGGCCCTGCTGTGCGTGCAGGCCGTGCAGTTTGCACAGCTCGAAGGCAAGGTCACACCGGTTGCCCTTTCCCCTGGCTTGCGCTGGCTGCTGGGGCTGTCTTTTGTACTGCTGGTGCTGCAAGCCGCTCTGGGTGCATGGGTCAGCACCAATTACGCCGTGCTGGCCTGCACCGATTTCCCCAAGTGCCAGAGCAGTTGGTGGCCGTTAATGGACTTCTCGGAAGGTTTTGAGCTCTGGCGCCCACTCGGTTTCACCGCGGCTGGCGAGTACATCGGCTTTGCGGCACTGACGGCCATTCACTATGTTCACCGCTTGATGGCGTTCCTGGTGTTGGCGCTGCTCGGTGTGTTGGCCTGGCGGCTGAACCGCGTGCTCGCGCTGCGCAACCCATCGCGCTGGATCGCTGCACTGGTTGGACTGCAACTGGCGACGGGCCTGAGCAATGTGGTGCTGGACTGGCCTTTGCTGGCTGCCGTTTTGCACACCGGCGGCGCGGGTGCGCTGGTGCTTGTCCTGACCTGGACCGTGGCGGCGAGTCGCACGGGCAGCAGCGCCAGGGCGCCGGTCGTGCCAGATTTCACGGCATTGAGACCGACCGCATGAGCGTCAATGTTCTGAGTGTTGAGGTCTCGGTCATCAAGCAGTTTTATGCTCTGACCAAACCGCGCGTGATCCAGTTGATTGTGTTTTGTGCCCTGATCGGCATGGTGCTGGCCGTGCCGGGCCTGCCCACGTGGGCCGAGCTCAAACTGGCCTTGTTGGCTTGCCTGGGCATCTGGCTGGTGGCGGGCGCAGCAGCGGCCTTCAATTGCATTGTTGAAAAAAGTATTGACGCCAAGATGAAGCGTACGGCTTGGCGGCCGACCGCCCGGGGCGAACTGGCCGATTGGCAGACGCTGCTGTTTTCGGCCGTGCTGTGCGGGGCGGGCTCCACACTGCTGTATTTTTGGGTCAATCCGCTGACCATGTGGCTGACTTTTGCCACATTTATCGGCTATGCGGTGGTGTACACCGTGATTTTGAAGCCGCTGACGCCGCAAAACATCGTGATTGGCGGCGCCTCCGGCGCCATGCCGCCGGTGCTGGGCTGGGCCGCCATGGCGGGCGACGTCGGGCCGGAAGCGCTGATTTTGTTTCTGATTATTTTTTTGTGGACGCCGCCGCATTTCTGGGCACTGGCCTTGTACCGCGTGGAGGACTACCGCAAGTCGGGCCTGCCGATGCTGCCAGTGACGCACGGCAATGAGTTCACCCGCTTGATGGTGCTGCTCTATACATTCATCTTGTTTGCTGCCTGTTTGATGCCTTATGTCTACGGCATGAGTTCCTGGCTTTACCTGATTGCAGCCGTGGTTTTGAATCTTGGCTTTTGTCTGTATGCCTTCTATCTGTGGCGTGATTACTCGGACTTGCTGGCCCGCAAAACCTTTCGCTTCTCACTGATCCACCTGAGCCTGCTGTTTGCCGCCTTGCTGCTGGATCACTATCTGCTTTGACACCCATGAACAAACGAAGCACTCTTAAATTAATAGCTACTTACGCCCTATTGACGGGGGCTACTGGCCTTATTTCTGCCTGTTCCAAACAGGGACCGAGTTTTGCCGGAATTGACCTCACCGGCGCCGATTACGCCAAAGATTTTGCCCTGACCGACCACAATGGCCAGCCCAGGACCCTCAAGGACTTTGCCGGCAAGGTGGTGGTGATGTTCTTCGGTTATGTGCAGTGCCCGGATGTCTGCCCCACCTCGATGGCTGAACTGGCCGAGGTGAAGCGCTTGCTGGGCAAGGATGGCGAACGCGTGCAGGGTTTGTTCGTCACGGTTGATCCAGAGCGTGACACACCCGAAGTGCTTAAAGGGTATATGGAAGCCTTTGATCCGACATTTCTGGCGCTCTACACCACGCCGGAAAAACTGGCTGTGCTGGCCAAAGACTACAAGGTCTATTACAAGAAAGTGGCTGGCCCCACGCCCACCAGCTACTCCATGGATCATTCGGCGGGTAGCTACGTGTATGACACGCAGGGCAAGTTGCGTCTGTATAACCGCTATGGCAGCGGCGCTGCGCTGCTTGCGGCCGACATCAAGCTCTTGCTGCAGCAGTAGGCCGCATGATCGACGTCGGGCCACTGCTGGGGCGAAAAGGCGCGACCCGCTGGTCGGGGCGCTGGATGAAGGCCTGCTGCTGTTGCAGCCGTGGGTACGGAACCCGGATGAAAACATGCGCCGCTTCGCCAGCGGGCTGGCCCGCCCGCGGTATCTGACGCCACGGGCAAACCCGGCCCCAGAAGGTGGGAGACGCTGCTTTCCAAGCCCGCCTGGGATGCGATACTTGGCTTGAGATGATTGAATCTTCTCGCCGTTTTTAGTCCTACTCTTGAAAGAACTCACCATGCCGTGCTACCGCCCTGTTGCTATTTTTTCCTCGCTTTTTGTTTCGCTTGTCGCGCTTTGCGCTCCGGCCCAGGCGGCCGGTGTTGACGATGTGATGAAGAGCGGTGTGCTCAAGGTCTGCTCGCCGGGCGACTACAAGCCGTTCAGCATCGCGCTGGCGGACGGCCACTTTGAAGGCCTGGATGTGGATCTGATGGCGTCACTGGCGAGCTCGCTCGGCGCCAAGGTCGAATTCGTCAAGACCACCTGGGGCAACCTGATGAACGATTTCACGGCTGGCAAGTGCGACATCGCGGCCGGCGGCATTTCGGTCTCGTTGGAGCGCCAAAAGAAAGCCTGGTTCGGCACGGCCTACATGGTCAACGGCAAAACGCCGCTCGTGCGCTGCGCCGACGTGACACGTTTCCAGAGCGTGGCCGCCATCGACCAGCCCGGCGTGAAAGTGATCGCCAACCCCGGCGGCAGCAACGAGCGCTTTGCCCGCGCCAACTTCAAGACCGCGCAACTCACCATCCACCCCGACAACATCGGCATCTTCAACGAAGTGCTGACCGGTAAGGCCGACGTGTTCGTCACCGAATCGGCCGAGGCCATCGTCCAGCAGAAACTCGTTCCCGGCCTGTGCGCCGTCAACCCGGACAAACCGCTGCAATACGGCGAAATGGGCTACATGCTGCCGCGCGGTGATGTCATCACCAAGGCCTACGTGGACCAGTGGCTGCACCTGATCAATGCCAACGGCGACTACCAGCGCATTGCCAGCCGCTGGCTGAACTGAGCGCGCGCCTGCTGTGGCGCTAGTCGGGTTGGATGCCCCGCAGGGCAATCACGCCGCCCAGCAAGGCGGTATCGAGCTGGATGCGCCTGGCCAAGCCCTCGGCCGAACTTCCCACCACCTGCCAGCCTTGCTGGAACAGTTTCTGGCGCATCTCGGGCGCGCGGGCGATGGCGCTGAACAAGGCGGACAGTCTGGCGACCACCGGCTGGGGCAGCGAGTTCGGCGCGGCGATGGCGTTCCAGATTTCCAGATTGAAACCCTGCACACCGGCCTCCACCAGGCTGGGCAGTTCCGGCACCAGCGTGCTGCGTCCGCTGGACGTGACACCGATGGCGCGCAGCTTGCCCGCCTTGATATGGGCCATGGCCAGCGCCGGCGGCAACATGGACAGCTGTAACTGGCCGCCGAGCATGGCGTTGGCAACCTGCGGATAGCCGGGGTAGGGCACATGCACCGGCTTGATCTGGGTCTTGCTCTTGAGCAGCTCCATGCCGATGTGGCCTACCGTGCCCACGCCCGGCGAGCCGTAGCTCCAGGTGTCCCCCGCCTGGCGCGCCGCCATCAAAAAGTCATTGGCGCTAGCGCCGGGCGAGCCGACGGGCGCCGTCAACACCAGCGGCGACACGCCGATCAGGCTGATGGGTGTGAGATCCTTGAGCGGATCGTAGTTAAGCTTTGGGTTGAGCAGCTTGGCAATCGTCAGATTGCCATTGATCATGAGACCAAGGGTGTGGTCATCGGTGGCGCGGGCGACGTAGTCGGCGGCGATATTGCCGCCGGCGCCCACCTTGTTTTCCACGATCACGGGCTGGCCCAGCGCCTTCGCCAGCGGTTCGGCGAGGGTGCGCGCGGTCAGGTCAGGCGACGAGCCGGCTGGAAAGCCCACGATGAGGCGAACCGCGCGGGAAGGCCAAACGGGTTCTGGTTTAGAGCCTTTTTGGGCCGTAGCCCCCGTTGATAGTGCGCAAGCTGCTATAAAAATAGCAGCAATTTGAGTCAGTTTGCGTGACATAAGCATTTCATGAATGAAAAAACCCCTGAGGGCCGTGGCCGTCAGGGGTATTGTGTGTCGGTCAGCGCGTCGTCACGCGTACTCGGCCAGTGTCTTTTTCATCTTCTTCATGGCCGCCACCTCGATCTGGCGGATACGTTCGGCGCTCACGCCGTACACCGCTGCCAGTTCGTGCAGCGTCATGCCGCCCGAGTTGTCATCGTTGACCTTGAGCCAGCGCTCTTCCACGATGCGCCGGCTGCGCTCGTCGAGCGCTTCCAGCGCCGTTGCAATGCCATCGCTGGCCAGTATGTCACGCTGGTGCGCCTCGATCATTTCCGTGGGTTCGTGCCGGGTATCGGTCAGGTAGGCAATCGGGCCAAAAGCGTCGTCACCGTCGTCCGAGGGACTTGGGTCGAGCAGCACATCTCCTCCCGAGAGCCGGGTTTCCATCTCCATGACCTCTTCGCGCTTGACCCTGAGCTCAAGGGCCATCGCGTCAATTTGGTCTTCGTTCAGCGTGTCGCGGTGGGTGCCAAGGTCGGCGGCAGCGTCATCGGACTTGTAGCGCTGCTTCATGGAGCGCAGGTTAAAAAAGAGCTTGCGCTGCGCCTTGGTGGTCGCCACCTTGACCATGCGCCAATTTTTCAGGATGTACTCGTGGATCTCGGCCTTGATCCAGTGCAGCGCATAGCTCACCAGACGCACACCGTGATCGGGGTCAAAGCGTTTGACGGCTTTCATCAGTCCCACATTGCCTTCCTGGATCAGGTCGCCGTGCGGGAGGCCGTAGCCCAGGTACTGGCGCGAAACCGATACCACCAACCGCAAGTGCGACAGCACCAGCTTGCTGGCAGCCGCCAGATCATTGTCTTGTCTGAACTTGCGCGAAAACTCCTGCTCTTCTTCGAGGGTGAGCATGGGCAGGCGATTGGCCGCAGAAATATAAGCGTCAAGATTACCCAGCGCGGGCACCATTGACCACGGGTTCACCACAGCCACAGCAGCACCGGAAACACCAGATTGATAAGACATGCCAGAACTCCTTTTTCTCATACTTGTGATATTAGCACTCTATGAGAGAGAGTGCTAATTCAGAAGTTCAATATTGGATTGATATATGCAAAAAGTAACTGTAGCCCCGACCCCATCTGCATAAGATGCTCCTGTATGTGTAGCAGTTTGCTCGCAACCGTGACCGCGTGGTGATCACGCCGTCATTCGAAACAGCGCCGGCGCATGGCGTTGCGCCCGACCAGTCCAGCTCCGGCATCTCGGCCCGTGCATCAGGGCACTGTTGATGATGTGTGTCATTGAGCGTTAAGCGATCTCCACACGACCGGATGCCACCAGCAGTCGGGTGTTGAGTTCGAGCGCGAACTCGCGCCAGGCGGCCGCCAGATCAAGGGTGATGGCGCGCAGCGTCTCGGCATCGGGCTGGTGTTCCCGCGGAAAACTGGACAGCGCGCAGGACGTGCCGTTAAAGCTGAGCGCCGCATCCAGCAGGCCTTTGTTCCAATCTTCAAAAGGCGCCAGCAGCGCGGCGGTGAGCGCATGGCGGCCATTGGCCACCTCGGCGCTGGCCGCGTCCAGCGCGGGCAGCAGATCGTCCAGCCGTGCCAGGGTCTCGCTGTAAACCTGACCGGCCGTGCCCTGCAGTTGGCTGCCAAAGGCATAAATCGCGATGGCGTTGGGAATACGTGCGCAGATCGTCCGGACCCAAAGCTCGAAACCCCCCATGTCGACACTGCCCCGATTTATGGTTGACTTCTCACCAAAGCGCCGAGCCCCGCATATCAACCAAGCGCCTGCGATGCAGATTGCGCAGCCGACCCCCCACGCCCCAAGCGACCACAATGACGCAGAGTCCGACGCCTACCAGGAATTCTCTGGAACCCCAATCGCCAATCGCGCCGGACGTCCAGAGCCCCACTGCTAGGCTTCGTAAAGTGTTCGCGAAGCTAAAGCTCGACATACGGGGACCGCCAACAAAGCGATGACGACAATGGCAAGGGAAATCATAAGAAGCCTCTCTGTGTTCAGTTTTTCGAAGGGTGGCTGAGCTCGTGTCAAGTCGAATGCCTACCGGACTTCACAGCTCCGGGCTCAGTTTGAGCTAGTCACGGCGGGTGGTCTGTGGGCTAGCTCACATAGCGCCACCATGCGGCGCAAGACTTCAGTCTGGCGCTGGCCATGGGCTTGCAAGGTGGCGCGCAATTGCTGGCGGGTCAGGGTATCGAGGCCTCGCTGCAGCGAACGTGCAAAGACCGCCTGTGCCGATGGTGAATCCGCCCCATTCAAGCCATCCACCGCCCCTTGCAGATCGGGTGCCACGGCGCGGCTGATCGACTTGAATGACCACGAGCCAGCCATGGTCGGATGGTAGTAGTGCGCACGGGCAATCTGGAACAGATCGACGATGCGCTCTACCACGGCGTCGAGCGCCGGCGCCAGGTCGTCGAAGCGCTGCGCCAGTTCGCGCATGCGGTTGCGCTCAAAACCTGCGTTGTAGGCGAACACGGGGCCGGCGCTGCCTAGCGCCTGCAGCAAGGTCTGCGCAAAAGCGCGGCGCGGGTCACCCTCGGCCTCCGCCAGAAAACCGTGGCGCACCAGTTGCCCGTGCGCCGTCTGCACGTCGCAAGTCCACTGAAACGGCAGCACCTGGTAGGGCCGGGTGCCAGCCCACACCGGCACCGCGAAGCCAATGGTGTCCAGGCGCAGGCTGTGGCGCGGGTAGGGCAGGGCCTGCAGCAGGGCGGCGACGGCCGGCTCCAGCACCGGCGCGCCTTGCTGTACGGCGCGCGCCGCCCGGCGATGGCGTGTGTTGCTGAAACGTTGCAGTGCCACGCTGCGCAGATCCACATGCCCTTCCTGGCGCAGCTCGGCCGCCAGCTCGCGGCCCACGATTTCCAGGCTGGCTTGCGGATCCGGCGCCAGCGCGCTGCCGGTTGGCGCGCAGGCCCGGCAATCGTGGACGAACTCACAGCCGCCGCTTTGCGTGCAATGCGCGCCGGGCGAGGCCGGCGGTTGCGGTCCGCGTGCGCAGTCCCGCATGGCAGCGAGCCAGGCCGCCACCGGGCGCGAGCCCAGCACCGGAGCCAGGTCCACCTCGCGCAACAGGCCGGCGTAACAAGCGTGGCCGGGGTAGATGAAGTCGGTATCCACCAGCAGCAAGCCCGCACTCTGCACCCGCAAACCGCAGCGCGCCGCGACATGGGTCCAAAGCGCCACCGCGTCAATATCGGCCTCGTCGCCGACCGTGGCATAGCGCACCTTGAACAGGCGCAAGCCGCGCTCGCCACAGCTCAGCACGTCAATGCGCACTTGCGCCCGGTCTTCACTGGTCAGGCAAGCCCCCAGGATCGCCCAGCCTTCGGGCGCCACGCGGTCGGCGTCCAGACAGCGCAAGGTGTGCTGCATGGCGGGGAGCCACTCGGACGGGGTGGTGGGCGCGGCGATGACATCGGCGCCAGGAAACGAGGCGCGCAAAGCCGCGTCCGGGGCCGGGCCGTGGACGACCGCCGCGTCGGCGCTGACATCGGTGCCGCCATTCGTGCAGGCATCGACCTTGACCGATGGCGTCGCCGCCGCGTGTTCGCCCCGACGGTAGAGCCAGAAGCGGCGCGTGCAGGCCCGCCAGCGGCGCAGATCATCGTGGTTCAACAAAGGATCAAAAACCATGGACATAAGCAGACAAAGGTGACACGACCGTACGACAAAGGACACACGCGAGCGACAAGGATGTGAGGTCGGCCTGCGCAAACAGCTTGTTAGCAAGCAACGTGCAAGGTTGGACGGCCCACAGCGTTGTCACGTATCTTGCTTGGGCAAGCACCATGACCCTCAAGTTCTACATGACACCCGGCTCCTGCTCGACTGGCATCCATATCCTGCTCGAAGAGCTGGAGCTGCCGTTCGAGGTCACCATCGTGAACATGCCGGCCGGCGACCATCGCCGGCCCGACTACCTGGCGCTCAACCCCAAAGGCACGATCCCGACCCTGGTGCTGGACGACGGCCGCGCGCTGACCGAGTTTCAGGCGATTGCCTACTGGCTGGCGCGCACCTATCCGCGCAAACGCCTGTTGCCGGAAGACCCGCTGCAGGCCGCGCTGGCGCTTGAGCTGATGGACTACGTGGTGGGCACGGTACACGGCCAGGGCTACACGCGCATCTTCACCACCGAGCGCTACCTGCCGGCTGGTTTGACGGGCGCCAGTCTGACGGATTGGCAACAAGGCATCCAGGCGCGCGGACGCGAGATCATCGACGAAGCCTTTGCGGTGATTGAGGCACGCTTGCCCGAGACCGGCTATGCCCTGTGCGCCGACTTCTCGATTGCCGATGCGGCGCTGTTCTATGTCGAGTTCTGGGCCGACAAAACCGGTCTGGCCCTGCCGCCACGCTGCGCGGCCCACTACCAGCTGGTGCGCGCCCGGCCGGTGGTGCAGCGCGTGTTGCGCGAAGAAGGTTATCGTTAATTTTTGAAAGGCACATCCCCATGTTTATCGCCATGAATCGCTTTCGCATCGCACCGGACCGCGAGGCCGAATTCATCGAAGTCTGGCGCCAGCGCGACAGCCGTCTGGCCGAGGTGCCGGGCTTTAAGACTTTCAACCTGCTGCAAGGACCGGGAACTGCGGAGGCCACCGTGTTCGTCTCGCATTCCACCTGGGACAGCGCCGCCGCTTTTGAAGCCTGGACCCGCTCCGAGTCCTTCCGCGCCGCGCATGCCAGCGCCGGCCAACAGCGCGGCCTCTATCTGGGGCCGCCGCAGTTTGAGGGCTTTGAGGTGGTGTTGTAGCTCACTATATTTTTAATAGCTGCTTGCGCTTTATGCACGGGGGCTAGAGGTCGATTTGACCAAGGAAATGAACCATGACGATACAAGACATCCTGGCCGGCAACCGCGTGATCCTCACGCATTTCGACAGCTACAGCACGGCGCTGCTGTTCCCGCGCTGGGACAACAACACCCTGCTCTGGCCCGAAGCCTTGCCGGCATCCGCCTCCCCGATGCCGGTGCCGGCCACCATCGACGCCGAGCATGTGGCCAACACCGTTAAGCAAGCCGTGGTCGAGCGCTGCGGCATGAACCCCGAAGAGCTGACGCATGTCGGCGATTTCAACCATTGGGCGCAAACGGACGCCGGCCCCGTGCGCATCCACCTGCTGCGCTTCACCACCCTTGATGCGCCGAAAGAATCTATCGAGGCGCTCGGCGGCGTGTTCAAACCCATGAGCCAATTGCGGGGCAGCGCCATGAGCGAGTTGCTCTTGCTGCGCGAAGTGTTCAATCTCATCGTCGGCGCAGGCGGGGGGTGAGGTTGACGCCGTGGTCATCTGCGAAGGGGTTTTGGTTCTCGGAATTTGTCCGAATCGGAGCCGCGAAAAATCAATGGCTTTCGGTTAGCTTCTGAGAACAAGGAACTGAGAATTCTCACAATTCGCCCGAGATTCCTAAAGCGCAGCCTCCAACGCTGGCTGCTGGCAATAAGACCTGTTTTCTGAATGTCTCTTGAAGACTGAATCCAGACCTTTGATTTCGTCGAAAGCAGACGCTCAACGCCGCCCGTACCAGCGCGTGCGAGTGTCATGCTTGCGCTTTCTGTGGAACGATGTGAGCTACCAATCCATATCGGCTGCGCGATCAGACTGGTTCGTGAGAGATTCGACCAACTCCTTCATATCGTCGACGGATTTCATCGCGCGAGCATAGGTCCCGTCGGCCACCAGCGTCAGAATGCTTGGATGGCTGCTGTGCACGTAACGCCGAGCAGGCTCTCTTGAGCCTGACCAGAGATGAGTGATGAATTTTTCGATTTCTGCTAAAGCCCAGCTTTCATCGAATGCCGGCTCATCTGTCAGCGCATATCGGTGCAATTGGCGACGAGTCAAAAGCACTGGGACCGCGCCGACACCCGAGTGGAACTGAAATGCCTCGCCGCGCTTTCCAAATGCACCGTGCGCCATGAAATTTCTGATTTGCGCGCGAAGATCGAGAAGGGTGTCGTAGTACTTCTTTGTCTGCGGGTCGCTCACGTCAAGAGCTGCTTTGAATTTAGTCTTCCAATCTGCGTCTGCCATTCTGGCTACATCTTCGCCCATGTGCAACCGACCCTGAAGAATAGCAAGGTGAATAAATGCATGCTCAGTCCAACTGAAGAAAGCGTCAATAGCTGCCTGAGCGCTCCATTCCGCTTCTCTGCGTAACTCATAAGACGGGAACCTGCCAGTGGTCATAACCGTGCCGTCTTTTAGCGTCTCTGTTCTTTTGGCGCGTTCGTTCTTTCGAAGCTCTGCCTCAGCAGTCAACGCTTCAAAGCGGTGACGAAAAAACACGTATCTGTCGAATAGAGAATCGCTCTTATTCAGGACGTTTAGTTGGGCTCCAGTTGCAGCCAGCTCCGCACGCCACTCAAAATACGGCTCGGCGGCGGCAACACCCTTCTTGATCAGTTCGGCGATTTCTCGGGCATCTGCTTCGGCTTCTGCGCTTGGCGCGGTGCTCATTCTTGCGTTGGGATCAAGGTTTGGCGCAAATATTCCAAGACCCATCTTGCGGTGTTCGATCCCATAGACCCTCCCGCGGTATCTAACCGGAACCGTCCATGCGGTCTTTTCCCACCGGCCTAGGTGAGGGAACCCGAAAAGGTCTACCAAGAGAAAATACACAAGGTAATAGGCTGGGAGATCACGTCCTCCATTCGTGCGTGAGGAGAGAAAGAGCCCTCTCCCCTCTGCTGCAGACTTCGGGGGGCCAGCTGGCTCAAGTTCTCCAACGGCTTTGAGTGCGGCCTCGCGAACCAGCGCCATGGCTGGCGGGAGTGAGGCTAAGGCGGCCTCGGCAGGTCGCACAGTCATATCGGCGCTCTCAGTTCGGCAATTGAAAGAGCGCGTAGAAGCACAGAGTTTGCATTTGCGAAATTCTCAAATTGGCCGCGAATTCCATAGGCCCACTTCATCCCGTGGAATAGATTGTTCCGAAAGCGGTAGATAACGATCAGGATAACTGCGATGCAGTCAGCGGGATTTTCGGTTTGTCGGGTAAGAACTGACCGAACAAGAGCAGGGTTGTCGTTCGCCCGGAGATTGAGGCCATCGAAATACTGGGACGGCTGCCCATTGGTGAAGTAGCGCATTCGGAAGTATTCAAGACTGTCCTGAAAATCCGCAATACTGACATTGCCCTGCGCTTGCCACTCATGCGAGAGCGACAAGATCGCTTGTGAGGATGCGCGGCTGTTGAAAGCCCTTGCTTCAAACAAACTCCATAGCAGGGAGAAATTCAGAATGGCTTGACGCTCGTTCTCCGAGAGGTCGGAAAAACCTGGAACATTATGCTCAAGCCACTGGATAGGATTCATGGCGCACTATAGCCCGGAAGAATTGACATGCTGGAACGGCTCGAAGTGTTCAAGGCGAAACAGGAGGCACCGACCGCTTTCGCTGCGTTGCAGGTACCCGCCTGGCTCCACCGCCGACTTTTGGTTTGGCGGTATAGGCTATGGTGACCAGCTCTTCACGACCAAAAGGGGCGCTGGCCAAGGTTTCGGGCAGCAGACCCGGAGACGGGCCTTTGGGGCCATGGCTGGAAGTCGTGACGCAAGCGATTGGATGCCTCCGGAATTAGACGCAGGCAACGTGATCTTGAAGACCGTGGATTGTTTTTGACCCCCCTCATTCTTTGTCACCAACTTTGCCAACCGATATGACGACGAGTTTGGTTACTGGCTTATGAGGATGCAACTTGATGCGAACGCGCTGTTTGGATTTAATGCGTATTCTGGATGATCCCTTTTGCCGGCAGCGCACCTGGAAAGAAGCCTGTGTCAGGGATGAAAATGGTTGAATAAATCCATAATGGACGACTTTTAAATCCCAATTGGCCGCTGCATTGCTTCCAAATGGACGGGGCCAGAGTGATGTGCAGTCAACCGACTTCAAAGGCTTGCGCCGACTGCGCGAAATCGTCGGCGCCCAATTCGTAACCGGCATCGTGCTTTATGGCGGCACGCATGCGCTCCCCTTTGGCGAGGGTCTGTGGGCGGTGCCGCTGGCTCGTTTGTAAACAATTTTGTAAAAACAGTCTCTAGCCCGCATGCAGCATGCGCAAGTAGCTATTTAATATGTAGCGTCATGCGTACCCTCTAAGCCGAACACCCAACTTCCAGTTTCCGCCCCTCCAGCTGCGGCGCGACATAGTGTTCTGCGCCTTTCTGTTCATCAAACGGCCGTGCCAGAACGGCCAGCAGGCGCTGCAGTTCAGTGGTTGAGTCGCGCTGCGCGTCTTCAATCGCGGCTTGGGCCAGGTGGTTGCGCAGCACGTAACGGGGATTGACGCGGCGCATCGCGGCCGCCCGCTCAGTCGGCACACCGCCCTCACTGGTGGGTGTGGCAGCGGTCGCGCCGCCACCGGCTGCACATAAGGCGCGCCGAACGCACCGAATCGCGGTGCTGCCAGTGCCGGCATCGCGTGCGGCATCACGCCGTCATTCGAAACAGTGCCGGCTGGCTCTGTTGGTAGACGCGCAGCCACAGCAGCGTGGCGGGCACCAGTGATTCGCAGGCAAACCACAATGCCTCGTCCAGTGACTCGCCGGCGGGGCCGCCAAAGCGCGCTCGCATAGCGTCCCAGCCGTCCCAGTCCAGCTCTGGCATCTCGGCCCGCGCATCGGGTTCAACCTGGCCGACGCTGTCGGCCAGCGTCTTCAACTGGCGCAGCACCTCAAAGCGTGTGAGGCGTGAGCGCAGCAGTTCGTTCTGCTCCAGACCCTCGACCAAGGTCGCGACGGCCGTCGCGGCCTGTTCGATCAGGCCCAGCAGGGCACTGTTGATGATGTGGGTCATGGCGCTTTAAGCGATCTCGGCGCTGCCGGAGGCCACCAGCAGTCGGGTGTTGAGTTCCAGCGCGAACTCGCGCCAGGCGGCGGCCAGGTCCAGCGTGATGGCGCGCAGCGTTTCGCCATCGGGCCGGTGTTCCAGCGGAAAATTGGACAGCGCGCAGGAGGTGGCGTTAAAGCTGAGCGCCGCATCCAGCAGGCCTTTGTTCCAGCCCTCAAAAGGCGCCAGCAGCGCGCTGGTCAGCGCATGGCGGCCATTGACGATCTCGGCGCTGGCGGCATCCAGCGCCGGCAGCAGCTGGTCCAGCTGTGCCAGGGTCTCGCTGTAGACCTGGTCGGCGGTGGCCAGCAAGGCGCGCTGCGTGAGCAGCTCGGTCTGCTGGCTCGACAACAGCCGGGTGAGATGCAGGCGGTAACGTTCCGGCGCCCGCCCTCGCAGCGCCAGCACGCTGGCAGAAAAAGTCCCGAAGGCCTGAGCGCGTGTGCCGTCGGCCACACCGGCCTGACGCAAGGCCGCTGGCACGGGGGTGCTGCGAACGTTGGCGTTGGGTCGGCACACGGCATGGGCGATGCGGTCGGCTGATTCGAGCGCCCCTTCCATGTGGCCGGCGCCGTGGGCCGCCGTCTCGCTGCCGCCCAGAAACACGCGGCCCGCCCACAGCGGTTGGCGTAGCAGGGGATCGGTCTGCGGTGGCTCGGGTGGGTTGGCGCGGTCGGTGGCGCTGCAGGTCCAGGGTTCTTCCGCCCAGTCCAGCCAGAACAGGTGGCCGTCCTGCGCCTCGGGACCGAACAGCTGGGTCAGCTGACTGTCGATCAGCAGCGGCAGGCCACGCTTGAAATTTGCGCGCTGCGCCGCGTTCAGGGCGATAAAGCCGCCCAAAGCGCCGGCCTTGCCTTCGCTCGCATCAAACACCTCGCCCAGCACGGCTTGGGCATGGCGCACAAAGGCGTTGCCGGAATGGCCTGCCGTGCGCCAAAACGGCTGGGCAAACGTCGTCACCGACTTGGCTCGCGTAGCCATCCAGGTGGGTGTGGCGGCCAACGCCTCCCATACGCTGGTGGGCAGCGGTGGATCAAATTGAATTTTCTCGTGCACTAGGCGCGCTGGCAATGCCAGCACCACCTGGCGCGCCCGGATCGGGTGTCCGGTGCTTGGCAGCAACTCGATGAACGCGCCCCGGTCGCGCAGCGCTTGCAGTGCCACGCCGGTGCGAATGCTGCCGCTTGGCAGCGTGGCCGCCAGAGCGTCCACCAAGCGGGCCGCACCGCTTTCGATGCGGCGGGCACCGACGTGCAAACCGCCGGGCTCGATGCGGCGGTCCGGTTCGCGATTCGGGTCGGTGAGCCAAAGCGCGTCGCCCGGGTCATGCTGGGCTTGGCTGGCGAGGCCTAGCTCGGTCAGCAGTGTGGCGATGCGCGGCTCGGTATCAAGCCAAAACCAGGTGGGGCCGAGGTCCAGCGCCTGGCCGGTAAATTCGCAGTGTTCGGTGTACACGCGCCCGCCTAAACGTTCGCGCGCTTCGATCACCTGCACCTCCAGGCCGCGGCCGGTGAGCAGGCGTGCCAACGCCAGCCCACACAGGCCGGCGCCGACGATGGCGACATCGAACACCCGACTCACGGGGAGCGGCAGCGCATCGGCCATGGTGGGGTCTTGCGGTCAGAGCAGTTGCACGGTCACGGCTTCTTCGCCCAAGATCGCCTGGCAAGCCAGACGTGAGTGGGAGCCGATACCGATGATGCCGTCGAGTTTTTCGTTCTCGGCACGCTGGATCTTGGACAGGCTCTTTTTACCGACCGGCACGGAGACGTGGCAGGCTTCGCATTTGGCTTCGCCATTGCATTTGCTTTGGATCGGCTCGCCGACGGACTGCAGGGCCTTCAGCAAGGAGAGGCCGGAGGCGACTTCGTAGGATTTGCCGGAAGGGAGGACGGTGAGTGTGGTCATGGTGTTGCGTGGCTCAAGGCCAAGTGCGTGGTTAAAAAAACGGAGAACGGAGAACGGAGAAAAGTTTTCAGGCGGACACAGCGGGCTGCATCGCTTCCATCAGGGCATCGGCAAACTGCGCCAGCGGCATGTCAATGCGGGTGATGTTTTGCTCTTGCAGAAAGCGCGCTTCCATGCGCGTGGGCTCGTCCGGTAGCACGGCCCAGTGGCGCTCGCTGGAGCGCTTCATGATCTGGCGCGCAAAGCAGCGCGTCAGCTGGTCGTCAAAGCGGCAGCCCAGGAACAGAAAATTGCGGCCGCTACGCCAGGCTTGCACGGCGGCCGGAATCGGCGTCTGGATGTCAATCTCGGTCAGTACCTCGACATAGTCGCTGTCCGACACCAGGTAGTTGCCGACCGGGCCGTGGCTGCCGATGGGTTTGTAGAGCAGTCGTGCGACATCTTTGGGCATCTCGGGCAGCAAGGCGCCATCGTCGGCGTAGACGCCGGTCCAATCGCCGAAATGTTCGGACTGCGACAGACCCTGCACCTGCGTCCAGCTTCCTTGAGGTCCCACTTGCGCCAGCGCGGCGGCCAAGGTGTCGTCATACCAGGTGTCCACCCACAGCCCGGCGCCGCTGCCGGCCAGCGCCAGATGCAAAGGCGAGGGCGCAGGCGTGTTGGCAAACGCTTCGTTCATGAGGTGCACCACCGATTTGCGGTGTTTGAAGTTCTCGATGAACTGCGCGGCCTGGGTCAACCGTTTGCGGATCTTGTGCGGCACGCTGACTTTGCCGGTCATGCTCTCGGCCAGCGCCTGGGGCGTGGACGGCACTTGGAACTCACTGCACAGCGACAGCATGTCGGGCCCCAGATAGGGAATGACGGCCCCGGTGTCGAGGCTGCGGGCGATCTCGTTGATCAAGTCGTGGTTCGAAGCGGTCATGGTGTAGTCCTCAGAGGTAAATGGCCGCCCCGGCACCGACGTTGGTCGCGGTGTCCTTGAGCGTCTTGACGATGTACGTGACCTGGGTTTCATCCAGTTGGGTGTGCAGCGGCAGCGCCAGTGCGCGGTCGCTGATGCGGTCGGTGTCGCGCAGCAGGACGCCGCGCTGGCGGCCAATGGCGTCGCCTGTGTTCATGTAGAAAAACTGCTGGTGCAGCGGATGGCTGTAGGCGACGGTTTCGATGCCGGACGAGTGCAGGTCGTCGATCATCTGCGCGCGGGCACTGCCCGAGAAACGTTTGCCCAGGTGCACCACATAAAGCATCCAGTGCACTTCGTCCACGTCCTCGCTGATGTAGGGCGGCTTGACGCCTTCAAAACTCTGCATGTGTTCCTGGTACCAGGCCACCACCTGCAGGCGTTCGGCCAGGCGTTCGTCCAGGCCGGCCAGCTGGGCCAGGCCCAGCGCGGCGGTGAGTTCACTCATGCCGGCCTGCAGCGGTACCCGCGAGCCGACCGAGACCGAATTGCGGTCGGCAACGCGGCGCTGGCGCAGGTAGCGCAGTTCGTGCACCAGCGTATCGTCATCGGTGACCAGCATGCCGCCTTCGCCGGTGCACAAGGCCGAGGGCGCCGAGAAATCGAATACCGCCACATCGCCGAAGGTGCCCACGGTTTGGCCTTTGTAGCGCGAACCGAGGGCTTCGCTGCTGTCCTCGATCAGTGTCAGTTCGTGCGCACGGGCCAGCGCGCGCAGCGGCTCCCAGTCAGCCGGGTGGCCATTGGTGTTGCCGGCCAGGATGGCGCGTGTGTGGGGCGTGATCTTGAGTGCCGCCTTCTCGGGGCTCAGGCTACCGGTCCAGTAGTTAATGTCGGCGAACACCGGCGTGGCGCCGGTTAAGGTAATGGCCTGCGCCACCTGGTGCCAGGCGTGCGAGCTGCAGATCACCTCGTCGCCGGGACCGATGCCCAAAGCGCGCAGTGCAATCCAGGTGCCCAGCGTGCCACTGCCCACGGCCACCGCGTGCTTGCGTCCGACCCAGCCCGCAAAGGCCTGCTCAAAGGATGCGAGCATCGGGCCATCGCCCCAATGCGCCGACTGCAGCACGGCGCACACGAGTTCGATTTCGCGGTCGCCGCACTCGGGCTCAAACAGGGAGATGACATCGATTTCCATGGCTAGTCCTGCGTCAGAATCAGCGCTGTCGCTTCTTCCGGTTGTTGGGTGATGGACCAGCAATGGCCGTTGGAGGTGGCCAGATAGACGCGCCGACGACCCAGCATCAGTGCCGGGGTCTCGTCGGACATGTCCATCGCATCGACCAGCACAACACGCATGGCGGGATCGCGCGCACGCCAGATTGCCGCCGCGTCGCGCAGCGACGAGGCCGCGCCGATCACTTCGCCAGCATGACGCAGGTAGTCAGCGGTCATTGCCATGATTAGTCTCCTGAATCCTCAGTTAACGCGAGGCGTCGCGCTTCGACCGTGATGGGCAGCGGCGTATCGGCCGGCATGGCGGGCAGATCGAACTGCCAACCGTTGGCCAAGGTCACCAGCCCGCCCCACATGCCGGGGTTGGTCATGGAAACAATGGGTTCCTCCAGATCTTTTTTGGGCACGTAACCGGTTAAGGTGCCCTTGCTGTCTTTGCGGATCATTAGTTTCATCATCGGCTCCTGGTAGGGGTAAACATAAGTTCAAGGGTTCGCTTTAAGGAGCAGTCAGCACTTCTTCATGCAAGAGCGGTGCCAACAATGGCGGCAGCGCATTCAATAAATAGGTCACGTCCTCCAGGGTGCTGGTGCGCCCCAGAGAAAAGCGTACCGCCGCCAGTGCCTCCTCGGCGGGCACGCCCATGGCGGTCAGCACATGCGAGGGTTCGCTACCGCCGGAGGAGCAAGCCGCGCCGCTGGATGCGGCCACGCCCAGGCGTTCCAGCCGTTGCAGCACCACATCGACCGACAGCTGGCCAAAACGCAGATAACTGGTGCCGGGCAGACGGGGCACAGCGCGGGACCAGATGTGCGTCTGCGGCAGCGCACGGGTCAGTCCAATCTCCAGCGTGTCGCGCAGCTGGGCCACGCGCGCCGCCTCCGCGGCGACATCGCCCAACAGCTCCAGCGCAGCGGCCAGGCCCACAATGCCGGCCAGGTTTTCGGTACCGCCGCGCCGACCGCGCTCCTGGCTGCCCAGCGTCTGCGGCGCAAACGGCAGGCCTTGGCGCAGCAGCAGCGCACCGACGCCTTTCGGGCCCTGCAGCTTGTGGGCCGACAGCGACACCGCGTCCGCCCCCGAGCTGGAAAAAACAAACGGCTGCTTGCCGATGAACTGGGTCGCATCCACATGCAGCAGTGCGCCGGCCGCGTGCGCGAGCGCCGCGACCTCTGCCACCGGCATCAGGACACCGGTCTCGTTGTTGGCCGCCATGAGCGAGACCAGTGCCACGTCCGGGCCGATCAACGCTTGTGCTGCCTGCAGATCGAGCGTGCCATCGGCTAGCACCGGGAGCAAGTTCACTTGCACACCGGCCGCCGCCAGGGCGCGCGCCAGGCGCAGGTGGCCCGCATGCTCGACACTGCTGAACAGGACACGCCGACGCTCGGGCGGCGCCATGGCGAGCAGTCCGCGCACCGCCATGTGGTTGGCCTCGGTCGCGCCGCTGGTAAAAATCACCTCCACCGGCTTGCAGCCCAGCACCCGTGCCACGGTTGCGCGTGCCGCACTGAGGGCACGTTTGGCCTCTTGCCCCGGTGCGTGTTGCGAGGAGGTGTTGGCCCACAGGCTGGAGAGCACCGGCAACATGGCGGCGAGCACCGCCGGCGCGGGCGGCGTGGTGGCGTTATGGTCGAGGTAAATCATGGTGGCGGCCGCGATTGAGCTCAGGGCCAGAACTCGCGCTCGGTGTCGACGCACAGCGCGTCCAGCAAGAGATCCAGCGGCTCGTTCTGCAAGCGCGAGACCCAGGTGTTGTTGGCGTGGTCACGCGCGCACAGACACCAGCTGCCGCCCTCATGCGGAATCAGCAAGGCAATATCGATCATGCCGCCGCTGGGGTCCACATTGCGCGAGCAGCACGGGCTTTGGATGCGAAATTTCTCACCCTCGTGCAGTACGCGCGGCTGTACATAGCGGTAGCGCACGCGTTCCCGCAGCGCCCGCTCCAGGCGGTGCTGCATCAGGTCCCGCACCTGGCCACGGGCCGGCGCAGTCACAGCAGCCGCGGCCCTATTCACATCAGTTCCTCGGTCTCCGGCAGCAGGCCGTGCGGCGCGGGAACCAGTTCAATTTCAAGGCAGCCGACCACGCAGCCATCGAACTGCACCAGGTAGACCGGCTCGTTCAACTCTTGCGCATGGCCCACGTTGACGATTTCGCCGACCGAGCCGCGTGCCGCCAGCATCGCATCGACCGGGCGTTCGGGGTAGCTGCCGTCGTTCACCAAATCGTCCAGCGCAATGACGCGCTGGCCCCAGGCATAGGCGGGTTCGCGGGGTTCGATACCGGTCATGGCATTCATAGTTTCTCCTCAAGTGGTGTGGCATTCCCGAGTACCTGCAGCGCGGTGGATTTTTCGCCCAGCTGTTCCAGCACGTCGTCGGGCAGGTTGTCCAGTGTGCAAAGCTCCTTGGCGCGCATGCCCACGCGGTGACCGGACTCGACGAAGTCCACCGCGTAGATGTAGAACTGCTGCAAGAAGGTGTTGATGTTGATGACGTAGCCGATCTCGCCCTTGTTCACCAGCACCTCGCCGATGTCTTTGCCGTTGTAGGTGCCATCGTTGCGGACCACCGAGCGCGCCACCACCCGCTCGCCGTAGCTGAAGCGTGGCGGGGAGGCCAGTTCGATCACGTCATCGTCGCGGTTGATATCAGCCATGGGCAACTCCAATTCGGGTTACTTCACGCGCCTGCCGTTCACGCACAGCCTGGCGCACTTCTGCGTCATCGTCGTCACGCATCAAGTCGAGGGTGCTCGCATCGGCGCGCTGCGCAACCTCCCACCGCACGCGCCAGTCGGCATCAAAGGCCAGGCGTGACAGCAGCGGCGCCGGCAAGCGCTCCGCCACAATGCGACGCACTTCCGGTGCGCTGTCATCGGTCATGCGCAACAAGGCCGGCATCTCCAGCCGCTGCGCCACGCGCATGCGCACGGCGCGGTCAGGATCAGCTGCCATGGTCGGCAAGATCGCCAGCGGCAGGCGCAACGCCACCAGTTCACGCACGCCATAGTCCGGGTCGTTACGCATGGTCGCCAGTGTGGTCGGGGACAGCCGCTGGGCGACACGGATGCGCACCTCACGGTGCGGATCGTTGGCCAGCCTGGACAATTGCGCCAGCGGCAGACGCAGCGCGATCTGCAGACGCACGGTTTCATCGGGGTCGTCAATCAAGGTCGGCAGACGGAACACGCTGGCATGGCGCGCGGCGATGGCACGCACTTCGAAATAGGCATGCGTCAGCTGCTCATCGCCCAGCCTGGGATGCCAGCGAAAGAAGCGGTCGATGCGGCGCGCATAAACATCCTGCAGGCAGGCGTGGCCTGGCTCGCAGCCCTGCGCGCCGGGCCGCCCGCGCAGATCGGCATAGCAGCACACGCCGCAGTTGATCGGCCCGCCCTGCCAGTGCTGCGACGGAATGTCGCCGGCCGGGGCGCGCAGATGCGCCACGACCGGGGGGGTGACCATGACGGTGGCGTTCATCATGCGCGCGGCCTGGTGCCGCTCCAGCCGCGTACCGGGTAAGCCGTCCCTGTTTCGCTGTTATCGCCCTTCTCGCGGCGGACCAGGACGTGCGACAGCAAGGCGCCGCCGACACGGTCCTGCGGGTCCAGGCGACGCAATTCGCCCAGCATCAGGCGCGCCTCGTCCAGCTCGCCCAGGCGCAGGTTTAAATAAGCCAGACCTTTGAGCGTGAAAAGATAGAAGCGCACCGCCGCGTCGTGCCGTGCCGCATCGTCGCTCGGTGCCTCGTCGCCAAAGTTGAAACCCAAGGCCGTGCGTGCAATCGCCAAAGCGTCTTCGGCCACGGCGCGTGCCTCGGCCAGTTGGTGACCGTAAAAGTAAAAGCGATACAGCGCGATCAACGGTGACGGGTGGCTGGGGGCGGCCGCGCGGGCCTGCTGCAGCAAGGGCAGCGCCTCCAGCGGACGATCGCGCAGCAGCCCGGCCTGCGCAATCAGCGCCTCCACCTGCGGGCTTAAGGCCCCGCCGAGGGCGCTGTCGGCAAACGCCGCCCAGTCGTCGTCAAAGCTTGGGCTGGCCGCAGTCATGATGTTGTCGGTTCCGGTCAGGACGCCAGAATGGGAGCGACTGGGCGGCCGCGTCCGATCGAACTGATTTCGATCTTGGTCACGCCGATTTTGGGCGCGGTCTCGGAGCTGCTGCAGGCGCAGGCTTCCTTGTTGGGGTCGATGAAGGACAAGCCCGACTGGGTCGCCGTCTCGGTGAAGTCAATCGTGATGCCTTCGAGCATCAAGCGGCTCTCGGCGCCCAGGAACAGGCGCACGCCATTGACTTCCAGTGTCTGCTCGCCGGTCTGGGGAGCGGCCTCGGCGCTGAACTCGGACGAGTAGCCCGAGCAGCCGCCCGGGGTCACGGCCAGGCGCAAGCCGGCGCCAGCGGCCAGGCCGGAGAAACGCACGATGCGGTTGATGAATTTCGCCGCGGCGGGAGTGATGGTGACGTTAGGCAACATGATGTTGAAAGTCCTGTTGAGTGGGTTCAGACTTTGATGATGCAGCCGTCCACCGGACAGACCGCAACGCACTGAGGCTCATCAAAGTGACCCACGCAGTCGGTGCACTTTTTGACGTCAATGACGTAGGTGCCGTTTTTCTCGCGAATGGCGACGTTCGGGCATTCCGGCTCGCAGGCAGAGCAGGCGGTGCAGGTGGATGCAATGATCTTCATGGGCATGGTGGCTCTCCAGTAAGGTTGAGGGGTGAAGGGAATTCAGGCAGCCAGGGCGATGCCGCTGGCCAGATTGGTGTAGGCACCCTGGCGGATTTGCGCGTCGCCGCGGTGCTGGTGCGCAATCGAACCGCTGGCGATGCGGGCACGGTAGTCGTTGAACCAGTCCAGCGCGGCTTTTTCGATGAACTCGCCGACATACTGATCGACCGGTTCGATGCCGGCTGCGATCAGATCGTCCTTCGGGCAGGCGCCGATCTTGGCCACCAGCACCGCATGGCAATCGTTGATGGCGCGCACGACTGAGGGCAGTTGTTCGTCGTCACCGACTCCGCCCTGGCAATACTGGTCGACCCGGCGGTGACCCACAAACAGCGCTTCGGTCGACGAGACCTGGAACACCTGAAACTCGGTGACGTGGCCGAAGTGCTCGTTGACGCGGCCGCCGCCCTTGGTGGCTACCGCCACCAGGACCTGGAGATCGTCCCCCGCCTTGATGGCGCTGGACGCGGCCAAGGCCTCTTGCTTGGCGGTGTGCTGGGCCTGGCGCTCGACCTCAACCTTGTCCTGGTAAGTCTTGCGTTTGTCGAGGTCGTAGACCACTTCCATCTGTTCGAGTTTGTCGAGTGTGAATTCCTCGCTGCGGTCTTCGCCCAGCAGGCCGACGGCATCGGCGCGGCACTGGCGGCAATGGCGCATCAGGTTGGCGCCGCCCATGCAGGCATCTTGCACAGCCTTGAGTTCGGCCGCGCTCGGGCCGCGCTGGCCGGTCAGGCCGAAAACGGTGCCGTGCTCGGCTTCGGAGATCAGGGGCATGATGTTGTGCAGGAAGGCGCCGCGTTTCTTGACCTCGCGGTTCACCTCGATCAGGTGCTCATCGTTGATGCCGGGAATCAGCACCGAGTTGATTTTGGTGAGCACGCCGCGGGCGGTCAGCATCTCCAGACCGAGCATCTGGCGCTCATGCAGGATCTTGGCGGCCTCATAGCCGGTAACGCGCTTGTGGTTCCAGAAAATCCAGGGGTAAATCTTCTCGCCCACGGCCGGGTCCACCATGTTGATGGTGATGGTGACGTGATCGACGTTGTACTTGCAGATCTCGTCCACCAGATCCGGCAGAGCCAGGCCGTTGGTGGACAGGCACAGCTTGATGTCCGGGGCCTGCTCCTGCAGCATGCGGAAGGTATCAAAGGTTTTCTTCGGGCTGGCCAGCGCATCGCCGGGCCCGGCAATGCCCAGCACCGTCATTTGCGGTATCTCGCTGGCCACCGCCACCACCTTTTTGACGGCTTGCTCGGGCGTGAGTTTCTGTGAGACCACACCGGGGCGCGATTCGTTGCTGCAGTCGTACTTGCGATTGCAGTAATTGCATTGAATGTTGCAAGCCGGCGCCACGGCAACGTGCATGCGGGCGTAGTGGTGGTGAGCTTCTTCGGAGTAACAGGGGTGGTTCTTTACCTTGTCCCAGATTTCCTGGGGCATGTCGTCCGGGCCATCGGACGATCCGCAACTGGCTTTGCCTTCGCCACCGTGCGTACCGCAGCCGCCTCCGACTTCTGGCAGGTCTAACTTGGATCCTAGTGATTTGATCTGACCAATGCTGACATAGGTCTTAGCCGGGCTGGAATCGCGGTGCGCGCTTGCTTGCATGGAAACCCTTTTCGCGACCGACCATGGCCGCATAAGAGTTCTATAGCTAAATCCATGCCACCTGCAAAGGGCCGCTTTAAACCCATGATTTGAATGATTTGTCGGGTGTTGCGCTCGCCGCCCAACCCACAATTTCGCCGCGCACTGTCAGTGATGCGACAAAGACCACATTCACAGGCCAACGGACGTTAGTCGGGATGTGCGCCCGAGTGCGCGTGGCTTGCCGGGTCTCGCCCCGGCGGGCGACTCACTTTCTCTTGCTTCGCCAAGAGAAAGTAAGCAAAGAGAAGGCGAGCCGCAGTCAGAGCCGCTGCGCGGTCCCTTGCGCTGCTCGCAGCGGTCGGGGCCGGTCTAAACTCGCTACGCTCAAACAACGCCCGCCCTGATCCGCCCGCTGCTGTGCTGCTCAGCTCTGCCAGAACGGCGAAATCCAGAACTAAAAAATGCAAACAAGGACGCGCCATGGCGCGTCCTTGTTTCGGGGCTCAGTGAATACCGGCAAATGACTGAAAGCGGAATTCCAAATTTCCAGAAAGCAGGTATTCAACGTGTTGCCAACTTCGATACCTGCCCGGCGCAAGGCCCCGGAGCATGAACGTCCTTACGCGTTAACCGGCCACCCGAGGGTAGGCATCTTGGTCAGGCAGGATCAGTCACTCGATGCCAAGCTTCCAGACCCAGGAGCTCACGGAATGTGATAGCTCCGGCAGCGGAAATCGACAGGGTTCGGCTACCGGTTTTTCTTGTTAACCACCCCTGTTCGAGGCAATGTGCGCATATCATTTCCCCAAGCCTTCCTGCAACATGCATCTTGCGCTCGCTCCAGTCCATACATGGCCGGCAGTAGGGTCGACCATGACTTGACGGTTGCAGATCTGGTTTTAGCAATAGACCCCAACGCTTCAGCACCTCGCCAGCACGGTCCATGACTTGTCCCTTATCACCATCGAACTCGATTGCATGCTCGACGAGCAGACATTCGGCGATGGCCAATCCCAGGCGTCCGGCAATGTGGTCGTAGCACATGCGGGCCATGCGCATGGTTTCATCCCGCGGACCGGTGACAACAGTTCGCCTGACGGGGGGCTCGCCTGCGATCTGCATGATGCCTTCGAGTACTTTCGCGACTTCACTGGACGCAAGCCTGTGGTACCGGTGTCGTCCGCATTGCTCTACGTCCATTAGGCCCGCCTCAACCATCTGAGCCAGATGGCGGCTGGTCGTCTGGGGGGACACGTTCCCGGCTTTTGCCAACTCGTTGGCGGTAAGTGATCTCCCATCCATCAACGCCAGTAGCATTGCTGCGCGCGCCGGCTCCCCTACCAAGGAAGCAATTCGGGCAATGTCGTTGGTATTCATGTTGTCGCCTTTTCGGTCAGTTTATGGCAGGCAGTTGATTTAACGCTTCGTTCCGCAACGAAGTGTTTGAGCCGTCCCATCTATCACCATTGAGTGCATCGCGGCATAGGCCGCTCCCTTCAATACTCTTTCCATGCGATCCTTTTTAGAAGCGAAATCTCTTCCTTTTTACGGTAATACCGTCGTGCGCGCAGCATTTGTCTTGGCAATGTTTGGTTGGGGCGTAGGGTTCTACGGTCCCCCCATCTTCTTGCATGCAGTCATTGAACGCACGGGATGGTCACTGTCAATGGTATCGGCAGCCATCACATTTCACTTCCTGTTTGGAGCCGGTGTCGTAGCCTTTCTTCCCAGGATCCATCGGCGTTTCGGGGTTCCTCAGGCGACCGCGGTCGGCGCAATTGTGCTGGCCGTCGGGATTGTTGGCTGGGCCTCAGTCACGCAACCGTGGCAGCTGTTCGTTGCTGCCATGTTCACAGGCGCCGGCTGGGTGCCGCTGGGTGCTGCCGGCATCAACGCGATCATTTCCCCCTGGTTCGTCAACAACCGTCCCATGGCATTGGCGAAGGCCTACAACGGTGCGAGCGTCGGGGGCATGGTATTTTCTCCGCTGTGGGTTGCATTGATTCACCGGTTTGGCTTTCCAGCCGCGTCAAAGATGGTGGGACTTGTCATGATTGCCATCGTTCTGGCGCTGGCCAGCCGCGTCATCTCAAGAACACCGGCCGATAGAGGGCAGCACGCTGACGGCGTGGCGCCTGAAGGTCTCGACACCAAAGGGATCGCCTCGGAACAGAAAGTTTCAGCCCATTCTGAGCTTTGGCGTAGCCGCGCGTTTGTGACGCTAGCGGTCGCGATGGCGTTGGGCTTGTTCGCTCAGATCGGCCTACTCTCACAACTATTTTCCATGATGGTGCCGATCTTCGGGGCACAAGTGTCCGGTTGGATCATGGCTTTGGCGACAGGCTGCGGTATGGGGGGCCGATTGGTCATGGCTCGCCTCTTGGGCATCCAGACCAATCGCCGCTACGCCGCCAGCGCAAGTTACGCTATTCAGGCACTTGGAACGCTTCTCCTGTGGATGGCTGGCCTCGATCAACTTCCGTTCATTGTGCTGGGGGTCGCGCTGTTCGGGCTCGGCATTGGCAACGCAACATCGCTGCCTCCGCTGATTGCGCAAACGGACTTTGCACGCGTGGATGTACCGCGTGTGGTGGCGAGATGCGTAGCATTTTCTCAGGCGCTGTATGCGTTTGCCCCGGTAGCGCTTGCTGTTCTGCTTGTAGACGGCGGTCATGGCGTGCCGTCTACAGGTATCGGCACCCATCCCTACTTCTTTGCAGTTTTCTTGGTTCAGTGCCTGGCCATCGTGTGCATGCTTACGGGGCGTCGGTCAAGGGCGGTACATCTTTGATCGGGAATATGACGGTCATGTGCTTACGATCGCGAAGGGCCGACGCTGCAACGCGGCCGGTCAATCGTTCGGCCATAGATATAAAGATGGCGCAAGAAAAGCAACATCTCTTGAACCAATAGGGCGACAAAGCCACTCAAACAAGGACTCCCGGCTGTTTGGCCCTGGCAGTCTGGACTCCACGCCGTTCTGGCAGAGCTGAGCAGCGCAGCAGCGGGCGGATCAGGGCGGGCGTTGTTTGAGGCGAAGCCGAGTTTAGACCGACCCCGACCGCTGCGAGCAGCGCAAGGAACCGCGCAGCGGCTCTGACTGCGGCTCGCCTTCTCTTTGCTTACTTTCTCTTGGCGAAGCAAGAGAAAGTGAGTCGCCCGCCCGGGCGAGACCGGGCAAGCCACGCGCAGTCGGGCGCACATCCCGACCAACATCACCCGCAAAGTCTCAGAACTTTCTCACCTCGATCTCATGCTTGTGCAGTGCGTAGCCCATCTGGCGCGGCGAGATTTTCAGCAGGCGCGCGGCCTTGGCCTGGACCCAGCCGCAGCGCTCCATGGCCCAGATCAGGCGCTCAAGTTCCACCCCCACCCACCAATGCCAAAGAGAAACTATGCCCCTCGGCCTTCCCGCTCAAAGAACACGACCCCAACCCGCTGAATGTGAGCTTCAAGCTCAGGGTGCTTGAGTTCTGCAAACAACGACAGGTCAATGGTGTAGGGCAGCAATAGATCGTCCAGGGCCTCGGCAATAGTGGCGCACAGGCGGGACGTGAGGCCCACCCCGAAAAGGGTCAGGTCAATGTCAGAACCCGGTTTGTAATTTCCTTTGGCACGCGAGCCGTACAACACCGCGCGCTCCACGGCGGGGTACTGCGCCAGCACCGCGCAGATTTGCGCAACCGTGCGCTCAGGTAGCCCGTATTTCATGCGTCGGGATCGGCTTGGGCGCTGAGGGCCGCGAAGGTGTTCGCCATGGCGGTAAAGGCCGGGTAAAAACGGGTCAGGATGTCACCCGCAATGCCCGATGCGATGTCGGTGTTGTAGGTGTGCGATGTCAGGTTGCGCGCCTTGATCATGTCCATCCACGCCTCTCCGTTCTGAATGAGGGCATCTTTAAAGGCCTGGCGGGTGGCATTTTTGGAGCCGACCAGGCCCACAAAGCCCTGCGCATCCAGGTAGTCTTTCAGCACGTTCCAGGCCAGTTCATGGGTGAATTCGAAGCCCTGAATCAGACCTTGCTGTTCCAGCTTGGTGAGCGGACGTTGTTGGGCGAGTTCCACCGCCTCGGCGAGCGTTTGCAGCGCTTTAAGGTAATTGTTGAAACGCTGCTTCCAGCGGATGTCTTCGGTCATGGTGTTCACCTGTTTCGGGTGAGTTTACACATCCGCAAGGCGGACATCCAACATCCGACAAACTGTTGGGGACAGGGCTGGCCCACTGCGTGTGGCTGCGGTCTGTCCCGCAAGGTCTCAAAATTTTCTAACCTCGACGCCATTCTTCTGCAGCGCGTAGCCCATCTGACGCGGCGATATCTTCAGCAGACGCGCTGCCTTGGCCTGGACCCAGCCGCAGCGCTCCATGGCCCAGATCAGGCGCTCCCGTTCGCCTTCGGGTTTGCCGTCGCCCGCTAGCGCGGCATCGTCGCGGGCGGGCGGGGCGGCGCTAGTGGCGGGTTCGTCGCCGAAGGCGGCAGACAGCGGCGAGGCATCGGCGGGCGGCGGCGGCGCCATCGGCACTTCGGTGATGGGAATGTCGGCCAGGCGGGCGGGTCGCACGGCATCTTCCCGGTCAATGTGGTGCAGCACCTGGGTCAGGCAACGGTTTTCCTTGCACGGAAAGGCGACGTCGGTAATGACGTCGCCATGCGCCATGGTGGCCGTGCGCTCCACGCAGTTTTCCAGCTCCCGCACATTGCCGGGCCAGTAGCAGCTGCTCAACACGCGCATGGCGGCCGGGCTGAAGTGGGTGGTGCGCACGTTCTCCTGATTGAAACGGTCCAGAAAATGCTGTGCCATGGCCGGGATGTCTTCGCGCCGTTCGCGCAGCGGCGGCAACTGGATGCTGACCACGTTGATCCGATAGTAGAGATCAGCGCGAAATTCGCCAGCCTGCACCATGCGCTCCAGATTGCGATTGGTGGCCAAAATAATCCGCACATCCACCTTCACCACCGCAGTGCCGCCCACGCGCTCAAACTCCCGCTCCTGCAGCACGCGCAGCAACTTGGCCTGGAAGGCGGCCGAGATGTCGCCGATTTCATCGAGGAACAGCGTGCCGCCATGCGACAGCTCGAAGCGGCCCTTGCGCTGGCCCTGGGCCCCGGTGAAGGCGCCTTTTTCGTGACCAAATAATTCGCTTTCGAGCAGCGACTCGGTCAGCGCCGCGCAATTGACCCGCACAAAGGCTTCGCGCTTGCGCGGCGAAAGATTGTGAATGGCGCGCGCGATCACCTCCTTGCCGGTACCGCTCTCGCCGCGCAGCAGCACCGTGGTGCGGGCTGGCGCCACCTGATGGACTTGGTCAAAAACCTCCTGCATCGGCGCGGAGACGCCCACCACCTGATCAATCTGGTTGCTGGGTTTGAGCACTTTGTGCATGCGCCGAACTTCGTCTTGCAGGCTGTCGTGCGCGGCGCTGACGCTGCGGTGCAACAGCAGCGCCTGCCCCATGAGCGTGGCCACCATTTTGAGTAATTGCAAGTCGTCGGCAAACCCGCGGCGCTCGCCGGGGTTGAGGCAGTCGATAGTCAGCACTCCAACGGTGCGGCGGTCGGCGCGGATGGGCGTGACCAGCATGGCAACGGGAATACCTGGGCTCTGGTCAGCGCCGCCGGTGCGATTGAGGAACAGAGGCTCGGTCCGCACGTCGGGCACGATGACCTGAATGCCGTTGGCATAGACGCGCCCGACGATGCCTTCACCCGACTGGAACTGCAGGCGTTGCTGTTCCTCGCGCGTCAGGCCGACGGCACACAGGCCGCGTAACTGCTGGCCGCCAGGCTCGCTGAGCACCACAAAGGCGCGCCGCCAGTCAAAAGCGTGCAACAGATAGTTCAATGCCTCGCGAAAGGTCTTGGCCACGTCCAGCGAGGTTGCCAGTGTCTTGCTGACTTCATAAACCGCATTCAGCTCGCGTCGAGCTTCAATCACTTGTGTGTTCACCATGTGGAGCCCCCGGTAGTGTGCAACGTCAGGCCTGCCGCATCAAATCACCAGACGCCCGGACACTGGCATGCACCATTACCGGGACACGGCGACTACGCAACGGCCTCTGGTCGAAGTCTGTGCAAGAAACGTACCAAAAATGCCAAGCGCGACACATGGTGCGGCGCTGCAGCATCCCGTTACCGACAAACAAGACAAGGTGCTTGTGACATGTAACGCCGGTCGCGCACAAAAATAACAATTAGTGCGGCTAGAGCCGCGATTGATGCGACAAAACGCATGGCATTGAAATTGCGGTAGGGAGGGTGACCTACCTCTTTTCTCAGGAGCCTGCCATGACGGAACCCAGTCGCGACAAAGCCAACTTCCGCGCCGCACCGCCCGTGTACCTCGACTACGCGGCCACCACCCCGGTGGACCGGCGTGTGGCGAGCAAGATGATTCCCTATCTGACAGAGCTTTACGGCAACCCCGCCAGTCGCTCCCATGCTTACGGCTGGGCCGCCGACGAGGCCGTGGAATTGGCCCGTGAACAGGTCTGCGCACTGATCAACGCCGACCCGCGCGAGATTGCCTGGACCTCGGGCGCCACCGAATCCAATAACCTCGCCATCAAAGGTGCCGCCCATTTCCACCGCGCCAAAGGCCGGCACCTGGTGACGGTGGCCACCGAGCACAAGGCGGTGCTCGACAGCATGCGTGAGCTGGAGCGTGAAGGCTGCGAGGTAACCGTGCTGCCCGTGCTGCCCAGCGGGCTGCTGGACCTGGCGGTGTTTGAAGCCGCACTGCGTCCCGACACCGTGCTGGCCTCGGTGATGTTCGTCAACAATGAAACCGGTGTCATTCAGGACGTCGCCGCCATCGGCGCGATTTGCCGTGCCAAGGGCGTGCTGCTCCATGTCGATGCCGCGCAGGCCGCGGGCAAGGTCTCCATTGATCTGGATCAACTGCCGATCGACATGATGTCGCTGTCGGCGCACAAGATTTACGGCCCCAAAGGCGTGGGCGCACTTTACGTGCGGCGCAAACCCCGCGTGCGCATCGAAGCCCAGATGCACGGCGGCGGCCACGAGCGTGGCATGCGCTCGGGCACTTTGCCCACGCACCAGATTGTCGGCATGGGCGAGGCCTTCTGGCTGGCGCGCGAAAACATGGCGGCCGACAACGCCCGCATCAGCGCCCTGCGCGAGCGGCTCTGGGCCGGCTTCCTGAAAATGGATGCGGTCGTGCTCAATGGCGATGAGCAACAGCGCGCCGTGCAGTATCTGAACGCCAGCTTCAACTACGTCGAGGGCGAGTCGCTTTTGATGGGCATCAAAGGCGTGGCCGTGTCCTCCGGCTCGGCCTGCACCTCGGCCTCTCTGGAGCCCAGCTATGTGCTGCGCGCCATGGGCCGCAGCGACGAGCTGGCTCACAGCTCGGTACGTTTCTCCATCGGCCGCTTCACCACGGTCGAGGACATTGATTTCACGATAGCGCAGGTGACCCAAGTGGTGTCGCGCCTGCGCGCCATGAGCCCGCTGTGGGACATGGCGCAGGCCGGCGTCGATCTCAACTCAATCCAGTGGTCCGAACACTGAGCCCGGATCCAGCCAGCTCATCCATCAACACAGATACGGAGAATTCCATGGCATACAGTGACAAGGTCGTTGACCACTACGAGAACCCCCGCAACGTTGGCGCCTTCGAGGCCGGCGACGACAACGTCGGCACCGGCATGGTGGGTGCACCCGCCTGTGGCGACGTGATGCGACTGCAGATCCGCGTCAACGCACAGGGCGTGATCGAAGACGCCAAGTTCAAGACCTACGGCTGTGGCTCGGCCATCGCGTCGAGCTCGCTGGTCACGGAATGGGTGCGCGGTCGCACGCTGGACGAGGCCCTGGCCATCAAGAACTCCGACATTGCCGAAGAGCTGGCCCTGCCACCGGTAAAAATCCATTGTTCGATCCTGGCCGAGGACGCGATCAAGGCGGCCGTGGCCGACTTCCGTGCGCGCCATCCCGCAGGTGCCGCCAAAGAGCTCCCCGAGCAACCGGTCTGCGGCTCCAGCACGCATTGAGTCTCCCCACCACTTCCCGACAGCATCTCCAAAGAAGGAATTCAAAATGGAAGCAGCTCCGACCATTGACAGTCCCACCCTGCCCGGCGTCATGCCCGGCCAGCTGGAATTCACCCCCTCGGCCGCCGCCAAGGTAGCCGAGTTGATCGTGGAAGAGGGCAACCCCAAGCTCAAGCTGCGCCTGTACGTCACCGGTGGTGGCTGCTCGGGCTTCTCCTACGGTTTTGCCTTTGACGACCAGGTCGCCGAGGACGATTCGCAGTTCGTCACCGAAGGTGTTGCACTGGTGGTGGACGCCATGAGTCTGCAATATGTGCTGGGCGCGCGCGTTGACTTTGAAGACGGTCTGGAAGGTTCGCGCTTTGTCATTCACAACCCTAATGCCCAGACCACCTGCGGCTGCGGCAGTTCATTCTCGGTCTAAGGAGGCATGCCATGACTGTTTCCCTGACTCTGGCGGCTGCTCGCCATGTCGAGAAATCCCTGACCAAGCGCGGCAGCGGCATCGGCCTGCGCCTGGCGGTCAAGACCAGCGGTTGCAACGGCTTTGCCTACGCCCTCGAATTTGTGGACGCAACCAACCCCGATGACGAATGCTTCGAGACCTATGGCGTCAAAGTCATCGTCGACCCGCGCAGCCTGGGCATGCTGGCCGGCACTGAGCTTGACTTTGTGCGCGAAGGCCTCAACGAAGGCTTCAAGTTCAACAACCCGAACGCCAAGGCCAACTGCGGCTGTGGCGAGAGCTTCGCAGTCTAAAACGGGAGAACCAGCCACATGGCACTGTTGCAAATCGCCGAACCCGGTCAGAGCGCCGCACCGCACCAGCACCGGCTGGCCGCTGGCATCGACCTGGGCACCACCAACTCGCTGATCGCCACCGTGCAGAGCGCCGTGGCGCGTGCGTTGCCGGACGAAGACGGCGCCCTGTTGCTGCCCTCGGTCGTGCGCTATCTGCCGGGCAACGGTATTGTGGTGGGGCGCGAAGCGCAGGAGTCTCAGGCTGAAGACCCCGAGAACACCATCGTCTCGGTCAAGCGTTTCATGGGCCGCAGCCTGTCGGATCTGAAGAGCGCGGCCGGTTTGCCCTACCGTTTTACCGATGCCCCCGGCATGGTCGGCATCACCACCATCTCCGGCGAACGCTCGCCGGTGCAGGTCTCGGCTGAAATCCTGACCGCACTGCGCGAACGCGCCGAAGTCTCGCTCGGTGGCCCCCTGGCCGGCGTCGTGATCACGGTACCGGCGTATTTTGACGATGCGCAGCGCCAGGCCACCAAGGACGCCGCGCGGCTGGCCGGCCTGACCGTCCTGCGCCTGCTCAACGAGCCCACCGCCGCGGCCATCGCCTACGGGCTGGACAAAGCAGCCGAAGGCACGTTTGCGATTTACGACCTGGGCGGCGGCACGTTTGACATCTCCATCCTCAGCCTCACCAAAGGTGTGTTCGAGGTGCTGGCCACCGGTGGCGACTCGGCCCTGGGTGGCGACGACTTCGACCACGCCATCGCGGAATGGTTTTGCACCCTGCACGGCATCGACGGTCTGGCCGCCTTGCCACCGACCTCGCAGCGCAGCCTGCTGGCCGCGTCGCGTTCGGCCAAAGAGGCGCTCTCGCAGCACGAGACGGCGGTCCTGTCCCTCTGCCACGCCGACGGCAACGCCCAACAAGCCATCCTGTCGCGCGCCCAGTTTGCCGAACTTGGCGCCGCGCTGATCGCCCGCACCTTGTCCGCCACCAAGCGGGCATTGCGCGATGCCAAGCTGACGATTGCCGACATCACCGGCGTGGTGCTGGTGGGCGGGTCCACCCGCATGCCGATTGCGCGCAATGCGGTGCGCAACTTTTTCGGTCGTGACCCGCTCGTCGACATCGACCCGGACCAGGTCGTCGCGCTGGGCGCCGCCTTGCAGGCCAACGTGCTGGCGGGCAATAGCGGTGGCGACGAATGGCTGCTGCTGGATGTGTGTCCACTGTCACTCGGCGTCGAGACCATGGGCGGCCTGGTCGAAAAAATCATTCCGCGCAACTCCACCTTGCCGATAGCCCGCGCACAAGAATTCACCACCTTCAAGGACGGGCAAACCGCGATGTCGCTGCACGTGGTGCAGGGCGAACGCGAGACGGTGGCTAACTGCCGCTCGCTGGCGCGCTTTGAGTTGCGCGGCATTCCCCCTGCGGTGGCAGGCTCAGTGCACATCCGTGTCAGTTTCCAGATCGACGCCGACGGACTGCTGTCGGTCACGGCGCGCGAACAGATGAGTGGCATTGAGGCGCACATCGAGGTCAAGCCCACGTATGGCCTGGCCGACACGCAAATATCGACTATGCTGGCTGACGCCATTGGCTCGACTAAAGAAGACATGCTGTTGCGCTCGCTGCGCGAGGCGCAGGTGGACGCACGGCGCATGCTCGATGCCACAGAAACCGCCATGGGCGAAGACGCCGCGCTGCTGTCGGCGACGGAGATAAGCGCCATCCGTCAGGCCATGTTCAAAGTGGGCGACATGCTGGAAACAGAATCGCCGCTGGAAGAGCTGCGCGCTGCCACGGTCGCGCTGGGTTCCGTCACCGACGAATTCGCCGCCCGGCGCATGAATGCCTCCATCAGCAAGGCCCTTGCCGGGAAGACGATGGACAGTCTGGCCTGAGTCGATCAGTCACGCCGGTTCATCGTCCAAAACAAACCAAGTCGTGACATGCCGCAAGTTCACCTCCTGCCCCACCCCGACCTCTGTCCAGAGGGCCGCGACTTCGAAGTCAAGCGCGGTGCCTCGCTCTGCGAGAGCCTGCTCAAAGCCGGAGTCGCCATTGAGCACGCTTGCGAGATGGTGGCGGCTTGCTCGACCTGCCATGTCTATGTGCGGGAAGGCGGCGCCTCGCTGGCCGAGCCGGATGATGAAGAAAATGATCAGCTGGACCACGCCTGGGGCCTGGAAGCGCAGTCGCGGCTGGCGTGCTGCGTCAAGCTGCGCGATACCGATATCACCGTCGAGTTTCCGCGGCACACAAGGAACCATGCGCGGGAGCATTGAGGGCTTGCTCCGCATTCCCGCTGCCTGAATCCGCGGCGTCTCGCTCCCTCTGTCCGTCATTGCGAGCGCAGCGCGGCAATCCAGTCCCCAAGGATGCCCCCCTGCCAGCCGCGTTCATCACGCCCCAGTCCAAACCCGCCCTCATCCTATTTATAAGTAAAAACGGCCTATAGCCCCCGTAGATAGTGCGCAAGTAGCTATTTAAACAATAGCACAATCCTCTCCCGAGCGTTGCAAAGCCTTCCTCGTTGCACCGCGTGCCACTGCGACATCGGCAAGCATGGCTGGGCTATAGTGGCGCGATGTCATTTATCCCGCCCGCTGGTTTTTCTGGAGTTGTTATGGCTGCTTACCTGCCTTCTGAATATCGTGAACCAAAAGTTGCATGCGGCTTGGCGGAGGACTCTGGTGCCGACGTTTGGGCACCAGGAATCTGTCGCTGGGTATTGAGGTAGCCCTCGGTGGAAGAAAACAACTCTCACGTTGCCCTTGATGCTGCGCTCCGCTCGCTGTTGCTCGAAGGTGTGCCGTCAAGACCGTTCGTTTGCAGCGGCTCGCCTTTCAACTGTGATGTCGCTATTGTGGGCATCAATCCGGCCACAACAACATCATTCTGGAAACACTGGTCAATCAAAGATGGCTTCAACCGAACTGCCTGGATTGCAGAGTACAACGCCGATCCCGTCAATCGCCGAAGACAAACCCGACCCCGAATCGAACGACTTGTCCAGTCGCTCGCATCTATTCGTATCGTTGAATTCAACGCCTATCCCTATGCAACAGCCAGTGAACAGGAACTCACGTCAAAGTTACGAGACACACGCGTCCTCGAACTGTTACTACAAGTCGCCCGTCCACGGCTTGTCTTTGTCTTCGGCAAGAGCCCGTCCATCGAGTTCAGCAAACTCCTCGAAATCCCGCTTCTCGAAAGGGGAATGTTCACGCCTTGCAATTTCGCAAACCATTCCTTCACAGTGCTTTACGAGTCGCATCTTTCTCGCGGCTGGAGCTATGAACGTATCGAACAGCTAGCTCAAAAAATTAGCACTCATCTGTCGAGCGCAGAGGGCCGATCGAAATCAGCAAGTCAGGTCTTGGAAAACAACACTTCCACCCCAACCCCTTCTGAATTTGGATCGAAGGGGCCAGGCTCAGACTAAATTCACGAATTAAATTCAAAGGATTCACCACTCATGAAAACAGCGCTGCTCGTCATTGATGTTCAACAGGGCTTGTGCGAAGGCGAACATGACGCCTTCGAGTCGCAGCAAGTTATTGCTCGAATCAACAAGGTTTCGAGGAAGGAGCGTGCCGCCGAGGTTCTTGTGGCTTTCGTGCAGCACGAGTCCAGGTCGGGAGAGCTTGAATTCGGAACTGATGGGTGGCAACTTGCCCGTGGTCTTGACCTTGTTCAAAACGATCTCCGCATTCGAAAGACCACCCCAGATTCATTCCATGGCACGGCGTTGGCGCAAATCCTCAAGGAGCATGCCGTGACGGACCTTGTAATTTGTGGAATGCACACAGAGTACTGTGTAGACACAACTACTCGTCGGGCGCTGGCGCTTGGCTACCCGGTCGTTTTGGTCGCCGACGCGCATACAACGCAAGACAAAGAGCACATGTCCGCAGCCCAGATCATTCGGCACCACAATGCCACACTCACAAGCATTAGCAGTTTTGGGCCAAGAGCCCGAGCCATCTCCACCGAGGAATTGCGCTTTGGAACCTGACCCTTACCAACCGCGAGCGGGGCGGACCTCCTTCACCCCTACGAAATGCCCCTTACACACGGCGATGGAAAAGTGCCGCTCTGCTAGCCATGAACCTTGGTACGTAAAGGAAATTTGATGTTTCGATATTTGGTGCTTACATTTCGCACACCGCAATTTCAAGCGTCCGTCATCGACGCACACTATGCCTTCCTGGATCGATTGAGGCAGCAGGGGCAACTCGAACTGGCGGGTCCGTTTACCGACAAGTCGGGTGGCGCTTACCTGATTAAGGCCGCCAATCTGGAAGAAGCCCGAGCATTGGCCTTTAGTGATCCGGTGCATACCAGCAAGTCATCCATAGTCACTGTCTACGAATGGAATGCGAAGTAGCAGAGTGCTCTCCTGTAGCCCTGTTGCGGGCTTAAGGTGTGTTTGATTTCGTGTCAAGGGTCAAAGGGCATGCCTGAGTGAGCCGCTGGGCCAGTGCGCCCCGCAACACCTGCAGGGCTTCGATGCGGGCGTCAATTTCCAACAGTTTTTCGCCCAGCACCATCACAATGGCGGGACCTGGCTCGGCGGCGTCCCATAGTTCTGGCAATTTGTGGCCAATTTCGGTCAGCGTGAATCCCAGTTGCTGGGCAGTGCGAATGTAGTTGACCAGCATGAGCGCCTCGGGCGGGTAGTCCCGGTAGCCATTGGACAGACGGCGTGAGCGGATCAAACCTTGCTGCTCATAAAAGCGCAGAGCTTCGCGGCTCAGGCCGGCGCTTGTGGCGAGTTCCCCGATCAGCATCGAAATTTTCCTGAAAAGTGCTTGACCTTGAAGCTTACTTCAGGCTTCAAGATCGAGGCTCCTTCCACTTTTTTCAGCTTGATTCTCATGATGACTTCCGACCGCTATTTGCAAATTGTGCGCGCCAGCGCTTGGTACGACCTCTTGGTGACTTGGCCGTTTGCCACGCCCTGGACCTTTGTCTGGCTTTACGGCAATCTGACCACACTGGCGCAAACGCTGGGCTTGCCCGGCACGGTGCATCCACTGGACGCTACCCACATTCTCTTTGCCAACTTGCTGGGCTCGGTAGTGCTGGTGTGGTCGCTGGCCCGTCTCCTCAATCCCACTCTACGCCTGGGCCGTCTCGATGGCATGGCGCGCGTGCTGTTTGCGATGTGGCAAGTCAATGCGTTTTTGGCAGGCGCCAACGCCATCGTGTTGGGCTTCACCGCGTTTGAACTGATTTTTGCAGTGCTGCAGTTCTGGCCTAAAGTAGGCCGTAAACTTGAAACCACAAGGCCCAATTGAAGACCCGCCCGCGTCCGTTTTCCATATGAAAAAACACCCTCCAACGCCCGTTCACCGTGCACAGACAGCTGTCAAACATATAGCAACTCGTTGACGCCGACACAACAATTTGCCCGCCGTGCAGGCGGGTTGCTGCCGTCCTGTACCAGAGCAATACGCGGTTCACCGCGCTCTGTCCGAAACAACACATTCCCGACAACCGCCCCTGGTAACCAAGCCGCGCCGCCGGCCCCAGACCCGACAAACCCGCCCTGCAGCCTGTCCCCCTAGAAGCTTAAAGCCCCAAAAACCGGTGGCATGAACTTTGCGATGAAGCTATGCAAAGGACGCCACACTATGCCCCTCAACCTCATCATCAACGACACCACGCTACGCGACGGCGAGCAGACCGCCGGGGTGGCCTTCACGGTCGATGAGAAATGTGCCATCGCCTGCGCGCTGGCCGCAGCCGGTGTGCCGGAGATGGAGATCGGCATCCCCGCCATGGGCGAGGAAGAGATCGACTGCATCAATACCATTGCGGCACTGGAGTTGCCCGCTGAGCTGATGGTCTGGGGCCGGCTGACCGAGGGTGACCTGGCCCGCGCGCTGCGCTGCCAGGCGGACATCATTCATCTCTCGATTCCGGTGTCGGACATTCACCTGCGGCACAAGCTGCGCCAGCCGCGCGAGTGGGTGCTGACGCAGGTCACGCGCGTGATCGAAAAGGCGGTGGCCACCGGCCGCAAGATTTCATTGGGCGCGGAAGACGCGTCGCGTGCCGATGCCGACTTTTTGGCCCAGGTCGCCCGGCGCGCCGAGGACTGCGGCGCCAGCCGTATTCGCTTTGCCGACACGCTCGGTGTGCTCGACCCCTTTACGACCTTTGAGGCGATTGCACGGCTGCGCGACGCGGTGGACATGGAAATCGAGATTCACTCGCACAACGACTTGGGCCTGGCCACGGCCAACACACTGGCCGCGCTGCGTGCCGGCGCCAGCCATGCCAACACCACGGTGAATGGTCTGGGCGAACGTGCCGGCAATGCCGCGCTGGAAGAAGTGGTGATGGGTGTGCGTCACTTGCACCACGCTGAGACGGGTGTGGACACGCACGCGCTGGTGTCGATCTCACGGCTGGTGGCGCGCGCCTCCGGTCGCCAAGTGGCTTTTAACAAGAGCATCGTGGGCGAGGCCGTGTTCACCCATGAGTCCGGCATTCACATCGATGGCCTGCTGAAGAACGCGTCCACCTACGAGAGCTTCGATCCTTCCGAACTCGGCCGTCAGCGGCGCACGGTGCTGGGCAAGCATTCCGGTTCGCAGGCGGTGCGCCAGGCCTACGGCTTGCTGGGCGTGGTGTTGGACGACGATGCGTTGACCGGTCGCGTGCTGGCGCGCATTCGCGACCACGCCATGCGCGTCAAGCAGGAAGCAACACCGAACGAGCTACGCGGTTTTCTACGCGATTCGCAACTGCCTTTTGCTGCGCACACGGTCCACCCGGCGGCCTTGGGTTTGTCATGAAAGCATCCAAGAACACCGTCGCCGCGCCGCCAGCGCCAGAGCCCGATGCGCCGCCGCGCTCCTGGTGGTCGCTGGTGCGCGAAGATGCGCGCTGTGTGCTGGAGCGTGATCCGGCGGCGCGCAGCCTGCTGGAAGTCTGGACCATCTACCCGGGGGTGCAGGCGATTGCGCTGCACCGCATGGCGCATGCCTTGTGGCTGCGCGGCTGGCGCTACCTGCCGCGCTGGGTCTCCTTCATCTCGCGCGCTCTGACCCAGGTCGACATTCATCCCGGCGCCCGCATCGGCGCGCGCTTCTTCATCGACCACGGCACCGGCGTCGTCATCGGCGAGACCGCCGAGGTCGGCAACGATGTCACGCTGTATCACGGCGTGACGCTGGGCGGCACCAGCTGGCGCATCGGCAAGCGCCATCCGACCCTGGGTGACCATGTGGTGGTGGGCGCGGGCGCCAAGATTTTGGGGCCGATCGTGGTCGGCGACCGGGCGCGTGTGGCGGCCAACTCTGTCGTCATTGACGCCGTGCCGGCGGACGCCACCGTGGTCGGTATTCCGGGCCGCGTGGTGGCGCCGCGCCGCCGCACCACCTATGGCTTCGACCTGGACCACCACCTGATTCCCGATCCGGTTGGCAAGGCCATCGCCTGCCTGCTGGACCGCGTGGCGCAGCTGGAGCTGGCGCAGGCACAAACCCGTGTCTTCGCCACGTTTGAGGCGCCTTGCGGCGCCTGCGACGACCCCTGCGCCAAGCCAGGATTCAAACAATCCTTCCTTCAAACATCCACCATGGAGTAAGCCCCAATGGAAAACTTTCTTCAACAACTCAAGGAATTGTCCTCAGCCGAGGATTTTCTGCAGTACTTTGGCGTGCCATTCGATCAGCATGTGGTCAACGTCAGCCGGCTGCACATCCTCAAGCGATTCTTCCAGTACATCCGCCAGGAGAGACTGCTGGTGCAGACCAATGAAGTGGGGCTGTACACCCTGTACCGCGAACAGCTGGTCAAGGCCTACGCGGATTTCGTCACCTCGACGCCAGCACAAGAAAAAGTGTTCAAGGTGTTCCAGGACACCCATGGCAAACAGCATGTGACGCTGGACAGCCTCAAGGCGTCAATGCCACAGCGCGCCGCAGCTTAAGGAATGAAATGAAGCCCCCACGTTCACTATGTTCACTGCCCCCCGAGGGGGCTTCAGCCTCCTCGGGGCGGCTCATCGGAGACTGACATGCATATCGTCGTTTGTATCAAACAGGTGCCGGACTCGGCGCAGATCCGCGTCCACCCGGTCACCAACACCATCATGCGCCAGGGCGTCCCGGCCATCGTCAACCCGTACGACCTTTTCTCGCTCGAAGAGGCCTTGCGCCTGAAAGACAAGTTCGGCGGCAAGGTCACCATGTTGTGCATGGGCCCGCCGCAAGCCGAAGAAGCGCTGCGCAAATGCATCAGCTTCGGCGCCGACGACGCCGTGCTGGTGACAGACCGCGCCTTCGCCGGTGCTGACACGCTGGCCACCTCCTATGCGCTGGCCGCCGGTGTGCGCCAGATAGCCAGAGAGCAGGCGGTGGACATCGTGTTCACCGGCAAGCAGACCATTGACGGTGACACCGCGCAGGTCGGCCCCGGCATCGCCAAGCGCATGGGGCTGCAACTGCTGACCTACGTGTCGCGCATTATCGAGACCGATTTGGAACAACGCACGATCACAGTGGAACGGCGCGCCGAGGGCGGTGTGCAGGTGCTGAAAACCGCCCTGCCGTGCCTGATCACGATGCTGGAGAACACCAACGAGATGCGCTTTGCCGCGCTGCCCGCCATGATCCACGCCGCCGCCTACCCGGTGCGCAAGTGGAGCAAGGAACAGGCCGGCATCGAGGACTTTGACAAGATCGGTCTGAAGGGCTCGCCCACCGTGGTGAGCAAGGTTTTCGGCCCGACACCGCGCAGCGAGAAGGCCGAGATGCAGGAGCTGGAGACCTCCAGCCTGCGTGATGTGTCTCTTAATTTGTTACAGAAAATTTTCACCCGCCACCCGACGCTGGAATCCGATTTGCTGATGAAGGAACTGACATGAGTGAAGCACCTAACCCAAGCGCTGCCGCCGCAACCCAGGCCAAGCGTCCCGCTGGCCGCCGCAATGTGGAATTAAGCGAGGAACTGAAGGCCTACAAAGGGGTCTGGGTCTTCATCGAACACGATCGCGGCCATGTGCACAGCGTGTCGTGGGAGCTGGTGGGCGAGGCCCGCAAACTGGCCGACAAGCTGGGTTGCCCGGTCAGCGCCGTCCTGCTCGGCGGCCCTGACGAGCCGCTGGAGAAGTTCGCCGCCGAGGCCTTCACCTTTGGCGCCGACAAGGCCTACATCATGAAGGACCCGGTGCTCAAGGGCTACCGCAACGAGCCCTTCACCAAGGGCCTGACGGACCTGGTCAACAAGTACCAGCCCGAAATCATGCTGCTCGGTGCCACCTCGATGGGGAGGGACCTGGCCGGCTCGGTCGCCACCACGCTGCTTACCGGCCTGACCGCCGACTGCACCGAACTCAATATTGACCCCACGTCCAAGGCGCTGGCCGCGACGCGTCCCACCTTTGGTGGCTCCTTGTATTGCACCATCATGACGCTGGCCTACCGCCCGCAGATGGCGACCGTGCGTCCGCGCGTCATGCTGATGCCGAAAGCTGATGCCAGCCGCAGCGGAGAGATCGTGCACGATACGCTCGGCATGGTGGAGACGCAGATCGTTACCAAGCTGCTGGACTTCATTGCCGATGCCCACAGCAACAAGATCAACTTGCCGTATGCCGACGTCATCGTCAGCGGCGGCAAGGGCCTGAAGAACCCGGAGAACTTCAGAATGGTGTTCGAGCTGGCGCGTGTGCTCGGCGGCGAGGTCGGCGCCACGCGCCCCTGCGTGCAGGCCGGCTGGGTGGAGGCCGACCGGCAAGTGGGGCAGACCGGCAAGACCGTGCGGCCCAAGCTCTACATCGCCGCCGGTATTTCCGGTGCGGTCCAGCACCGTGTGGGCTGTGAGAGTTCGGACGTGATCGTGGCGATCAATACCGACGCCAACGCGCCGATCTTCGACTTCGCGCACTACGGCATCGTCGGCAATGCGATGCAGGTGCTACCCGCGCTGACGCATGCCTTCGCCGCCCATCTGGCGCTGCGCAGCCGACAAGTGGCCTAAAGGAGACTGTGATGAAAAAACCAACCCAATTCGACGCCATCGTTGTCGGTGCCGGTCCGGCCGGTAACGCCTGCGCCTACACCATGGCCAAGGCCGGTCTCAAGGTGCTGCAGATCGAGCGCGGCGAATACCCTGGCAGCAAGAACGTGCAGGGCGCCATCCTGTACGCCAAGGCGCTGGAGGAAATCATTCCGAATTTCCGCGACGATGCACCGCTGGAGCGCCACATCATCGAGCAGCGCATGTGGCTGCTCGACGAGAACTCCTTTGTCGGCACCCACGTTCGCAGTGAAGACTACAACAAGCCGCCTTACAACCGCTACACCATCATTCGCGCGCAGTTCGACAAGTGGTTCAGCGCCAAGGTGCGCGAGGCTGGGGCCTTGCTGATTTGCGAGACCACCGTCAAGCACCTGATCATGGACGGCGATCAGGTGGTGGGTGTGCAGTGCGACCGCGAGGCCGGCGATGTCTACGCCGACGTGGTGGTGCTGGCCGATGGCGTCAATTCCACGCTGGCGCGCAAGGCCGGATTCCATCCGGAGATTCCCGCCGGCAATGTGGCGCTGGCGGTCAAAGAGATTCTCTTCATGCCGGAGGAAACCATTCGTCAGCGCTTTAACATCGGCGAGGAATCCGGTGTCGTGATGGAGTTGGTGGGCCGCATCACCGACGGCATGGTGGGCACCGGATTTTTGTACACCAACAAAGAATCGCTGACCATCGGCGTCGGTTGCATGTTGAGCGATTTCGCGAAGAACCCGAACCGTACCAGTCCCTACGCGCTGCTGGAACAGATGAAGCGCCATCCCTCCATTGCACCCTTGATCGAGGGCGGCGAGATGAAGGAATACTGCGCCCACCTGATTCCGGAGGGAGGCTTTCATGCCATTCCGAAGGTCTATGGCAACGGCTGGATGATCGTCGGCGACTCGGGTGGTTTCGTCAACTCGGCCCACCGTGAAGGCTCGAACCTGGCGATGACCACCGGACGACTGGCCGCCCAGACCGTCATCGAGGCCAAAGCCGCTGGAAGAGGCTACCGCGCAGACTCGCTTTACACCTACAAAAAGGCGCTCGATGCCAGCTTCGTGATGAAGGACCTGCACAAGTACCGCGACCTGCCAGGCGTGTTGCACAAGAGCCCGCAGTTCTTCACCAGCTACCCTGATATGGTCGCACAGGCGGCACGCACCATGATCACGGTGGACGGCGTGGACAAAAAAACCAAGGAACGCGCAATATTCGCGCACCTGCGCAAGACCCGCAAGTTAACAGGGCTGGTAGGCGACGCTTTCAAACTCTGGAAGGCCATCCGATGAACACCATTACCGTCAATGTGGAAGAAAAACTGTTCCAGAACCGTTACCGGGTCGACGCCGGGCGGCCGCACATCAAAATCAAGGACGCAGACGTCTGCACCAATGTCTGCGTCGTCAAGAGCTGCACCTTCGTCTGCCCGGCGTCGTGCTACAAGGTCGAGGGCAACGGCAGCGTGACGCTGATCACCGACGGCTGCCTGGAGTGCGGCAGTTGCCGCATCATCTGCAGCGACCATTTCAACGTCGACTGGGAATACCCGCGCGGTGGTCACGGCATTTTGTTTAAATTTGGTTAATGAAGCATCTCTGCGACCCCGGCGCCGCTCCCTGGTGCGCGAACTTCGGGACGAAAACTGGCGCACTGCGGCGCTGGATGTCATGGTGGCGGCGACGCAGGACGACACTGATCCGCCCACGCTGTCCGCCTTCGATGACGGCGAAGGGCCGCCCACCGTCAGCAGTCGATGCATGAAGGCCTTTGCCGATGCCATCTGGGCGGGTGTACAACATGCGCGAGATGTGGCGCAGCCTGGGGCCGCGGATCGAGACTGTGCACAAGGCAAGGACACCCGGGCGCAATGCCCCCTTGCCTTTGCGGCAGTGGCAAGAATACAAGAAGTGCTGCGACTTGCTATAAATACCGTAGCTTTCTTCGCTTGATAGACGGGGGCTGAAGGCCTATTTTGTTTGAATGAATGGGTGGCTTGGGCGGTAACCCCCACTCACCCCCACCCGACCGGGATGCAAGAGGGTGCCTCAGGTGAAGCAGGCCTGCACATCCAGCGTGGCGTGCTGTCCGATGGCGGTGGCGTGCTGCACCAACCAGTCACTGCCGCGTGTACGGCCCTGCTCTCGCAACAGCTCCAGAAACGGCCCATGCGCCAGCAGTTTGGTGTCGCTGCGCTCCAGATTGGCCAGCCCGCTGGAGTCAACCATGTGAAAACGCAGGGTGTGCAGACGGCGCTCCAGCCGCCCCCAGCGGATGAAGGGCCGACCGGCAAACGCCCTGGCGTGCGCAAACATACGCATCTCGCGGACAAAGTGAGCGCTGAACCCCAGCTCAGCAATGCGCGTGTCGATTTCCTGCACCGTGTGCGGCGTGCCTTCGCGCCTGAGCGGGCTTAGCAGCACCAACATTACATCGCGTGACTCGCAGTCATAAAACAGCGGAAATACAGCCGGGTTGGCGCAGTAGCCGCCGTCCCAATACGGCTCGCCCTCAATCTCCACCGTATGGTGGATTTTGGGCAGACAGGCCGAAGCCAGCAGCATGTCCAGTGTGAGCTCGGTCTCGCGAAACACCCGCAGCTTGCCGGTGCTGGCCTGTGTCGCACCGACAAACAGCTTGAAGGGGCAGTGCGCACGCAGGCCCTCAAAGTCAATCTGGCGCAGCAGCAGGTCGCGTAGCGGATTGAGCTCAAAGGGATTGAGCTGGGAGGGAGAAAAATAGCCAGCCCAGTGGGCCATCATTTTGGTGGCGGGAGACAGGTTGACTGCATCGTTCTCCCCGTGTGTCATGGGTGCCCATGGCATCTGGCTCCCGACTTCGGTCCAGAACTCGGCCAGCGCCTGGCCTGCACCCACGCGCCCGCCTTTCATCCAGCCATCGGCGAACACCACAGCGTTCATGGCTCCGGCACTGCTGCCGCTCAGGCCCTCAAACGCTAGCTCAGGCTGCTGGAGCAAGGCATCCAGAACGCCCCAGGTAAAAGCCCCGTGTGCGCCACCGCCTTGCAGGGCCAGATTGAGCCGGGGTGGGTTTTTACGCAGCAGGCGCGTGAACTGCGACCAGCCCGTGGTCATCGACGGGATGGTCCGGGAGGGTGTTGCGGAATGGTCACTCATGGGCAGGCTTTCTCGGCACAGGTTGTGCCATACAGAGACAGTATGGCTGCTTGGGATGACAGAGCCGTTTGGAAGGGCTTTTGAGAATTTGTGCCGTGTCACGGGGAGCGGGGGAACGCCACCAACCGCTACCCAATCAAAGCCACGGCCTTGATCTGCACCCAAACCGCCATGCCCGGCGCAAGACCAAGCCCCACCGCCGAACGCTGCGTCAGCCGCGCTAACAACGGCAATTGACCTACCTTGAGCCGCAGCAGCGACAGGGCAGGGTGGTGGTCACCGGCCAGTTGCTCCACCGTGGCAGGTAGGCAGTTCTGGATACTGGTGCCGCTGACGTGCTCCAGCGCAATGCTGACATCGCGCGCCAGAATGCGAACCCGCACCGGGTGGCCTTGGGGCTGGCCGCCGTCGCGCACCCACAGGCTGCCGCCGGGGAATTCCACCCGGGCCAAGTGCCAGGTTGCATCGCGCTCGGCCACCACGGCATCCAGCACCACCCCCGCGTCTTCACCCAGCTGGATGGGCAGGTCCAGCCGGGCCAGGGTGTCGCTCAAAGGCCCGGTGGCCACGGCGCGGCCCGCCTCCATGACCACGATGTGGTCAGCCAGCCGCGCCACTTCGTCGGGCGCGTGGCTGACATAGAGAACGGGGATATCCAGCTCACAGTGCAGGCGCTCCAGGTAGGGCAGGATTTCCTGCTTGCGCTTGAGGTCTAGCGCGGCCAGCGGCTCGTCCATCAGCAGCAGGCGCGGGCTTAATGCCAAGGCACGCGCCATGCTCACACGCTGGCGTTCGCCGCCCGACAGCCGGTCCGGTTTGCGCTCCAGCAGATGGCCGATGCCAAGCAGCTCTATCGCCTGGTCCAGGCTGACGCGTTGCGCCTCCGACGTGCGCCGCATGCCGTAACGCAGATTACCCATTACCGTGAGGTGCGGGAACAGGCTGGCTTCCTGAAACACGTAGCCCAGCGCTCGCTGGTGCGTGGGTAACCAGTGCCCATCGTCTTGCCAGACATCGCCGTTGACGGTGAGACGGCCTTGTGGTGCGCGCTCCAGCCCCGCGATGCAACGCAGCAGCGTGGTCTTGCCGGAGCCGGAGTGGCCGAACAGCGCGCTCACGCCACGCGCGGGCAAGCGCAGATCAACATCGAGCGAAAATCCCGGCCAGTCGAGGCGAAAACGCGCTTGAATGCCGCTCATGTCATTCTCCTTTCTTCGGGCTGGGCCGCCATGCATACAGCGCCAGCAGTACCAGGAAGGAGAAGATCAGCATCACAGCCGACAGGCGATGCGCATCCATGTATTCCATGGCTTCCACATGGTCGTAGATTTGCACCGAGGCAACCCGGGTGACACCCGGAATGTTGCCGCCAATCATCAAGACCACGCCGAATTCACCCACGGTGTGCGCAAAGGTCAGGATGCAAGCGGTCAGGAAGCCGGGCCGCGCCAGCGGCACGGCCACGGTGAAGAAGGCATCCAGCGGCGAGGCCCGTAAGGTCGCAGCCACTTCCAGCGGACGCTCGCCAATCGCCTCGAACGCGGTCTGCAAGGGCTGCACCATGAAGGGCAGCGAGTAAAACACCGAGGCCATCACCAGGCCCCAGAAGGTGAACGGCAAAGGCCCGATACCGAGTGCCTGGGTGAGTTGCCCCACCGGGCCATTCGGCCCCATCGCCAGCAGCAGGTAAAAACCAATGACTGAAGGCGGCAGAACCAGCGGCAAAGCGACCACGGCGCCAATTGGTCCTTTCCACCACGCCTTGCTGCGCACCAGCCACCAGGCGATGGGCGTGCCGACCAGCAGCAGGATCAGCGTCACGCTGCCCGCCAGGCGCACCGTCAGCCAGATCGCCTGGAGATCACTGTCGGTCAACAGCATGCTTCTTTCCTGCTTGCGTATCAGAATTCATAGCCGTGGGCGCGGATCACCTGCTTGGCGGCATCGCTTTTCAGATAGGTCAACAAGGCTGCGGCGGCAGGGTTGCTTTTGCCGCGCACCAGCAGCACGGCGTCCTGACGAATCTGCGGGTAGAGCGTTGGTGGCACCAGCCAGTAGGATCCTGGGGCGTACTGGCCATCCTTGTAGATTTGCGACAGGGCGACAAAGCCCAGTTCCGTATTGCCGGTGGCCGTGAACTGGTAAGCCTGGGTGATGTTTTCGCCATAGACCAGCTTGGGTTCCAGCGCCGCGTCCAGGCCCAGCTTCTTCATGACTTCGGCTGCAGCAGCGCCATAGACCGCTACCTTGGGGTTGGCGATGGCCAGATGGCGAAAATCACCACGCTTGAGCACCTCGCCCTTGTCATCGACGACGCCGGGCTTGCTGCTCCACAAGACCAGCTTGCCGATGGCGTAGGTAAAGCGGCTTTCAGTGATTGCCAGACCATCCTTTTCCAGGCGGATCGGGGTTTCGTCATCGGCCGAGATCAAGACATCGAAGGGCGCATTGTTTTTGATCTGCGCATAGAACTTGCCGACCGTGCCATAGGCAAGCAGCGCCTTGTGGCCGGTTGCCTTCTCAAACGCGGGCGCAATTTTTTCCATCGGGCCGGTGAAATTGGAAGCGACGGCCACGGAGACTTCGTCGGCATGCGCCAGCGTGACGGGGCCCATCAGGGCGACCAGCAGGAGGGGCAACAGGTGGGCAGGTTTCATCACAAACTCCCTGGGTAAAAAAACTACGCCTCGGGGGCAAAACATTTGGCGTGATCCGCGCATTCGCCACACGACGGTGCCGGGCAGACGTAAATGCCTTCCCTGGTGCAGTAGTGGCGGTAGATGAACTTCTTCCACTTCATGTCGTCCACATTCAAGGTCGCCAGGCCGGGGAAGGCCACCGTCATCAGTGTGGAGAGTTCGCCCCGGTCGGCCAGCCCCAGGTCTTGCCACAGGTGGTTGCGCCCGCAGCAGCTGTAGGCCACGATCTGGGCCAACCAGACTTCAGACTCCCGAACACCGGCGCGGTATTCCAGCAGCAGATGCAAGAGGTCTTCCAGCTCCGCAATGTCCTCGCCGGGGCCGTTCTGCAGATTCAGGTGGGCTCCGGGAAAGTAGTCGCTCCAGAGCGTCTGAAACGCAGGCTCTGTCAGCCCCAGTGTGGCAGTCAACACACCCTGATTCAGGGCGCGACCCGTCAGCAGACTGGCCAGTATTGGGCGCAGCGGGTCGGCGGTGGCATGCGCTGGTGCGGGCCTGCCCAGAAGTTCGGCCAGCAACAGGATGCGGCAATCGAGTGATGGGTTCATCTCAATGGCGCGAGAACAGGTCGCGCAGTTTGCACAGGGTGGTGGTGATGTCAAAGCGGGTATCAGCCAGGGCTTCGCCCGCGATGATCTTGTTCAATGCCGTGAGCGGGTCGGTCTCACCGGTCAGCACCACCTGCGCACCCCATTTCTCCATGTGGCGGATGTAGCCGTCGCCCGCGCTGGCGGCAACCAGCACCTCCACACCATGCAGCGGATGCGGGCCATCGTCCTGAAAGTGGTGTGGCAGTTGCTCTTTGGTGAGCTGGATACGTTGTGGCTCGGGCAGAGGCGCTCCCGGCTGGCAGTCGAACAACAACCAGTCTCGGGTCTGACCCGCGTGACCCGAGACTTGGGCCCAGTTGTCTTTGGTGGCAACAGCAATTTTCATGAGGACTCCTTGAACGGGTAGAAAAATCAATCAACAGATGCCAAAAACACGCTGGATGCCTTGAAAACAGCGGTCAATGGCTGGCCGACCACCAGCGCGAGCCGCTTGACGCTGTCAGCGGTGACCATGGCGGTGATGACGTGTCGCCCGCCGGGCATGGCCAGCGTCACCTCGGCGTTCACCGGTCCCTGGTGAAGGTGGGTCACGGTGCCTGTAAAGCGGTTGCGGGCAGAAATACGACCGTCTTCACCCGCCATTAGCAAGATCGACGAGGCTTTGACGAAGGCCAACACATCGCGATCTTTTGCAAGCCCCAGGTTTTCGGCTGACTCGCGGGTCACGATGGCGACCAGTTCCAGCTCGGGGGCCATGCGAATGGTGACCTCGTTATCGACGACCCCCTCTTTGATGGACACCACGGGTCCGGCAAACTGGTTGCGGGCGCTGGTTTTCATGGACATTCTCCTTAACACTTGCCGGAAGTCATCAACATCACACACGCCGTTTTGCTCCAGATTGCTGGTCAGCTTTTCAAGTGCCAGCTGGGACTCTTTTTCAAGTGCTCGGTAAAAGGCAATCAGCCGCCGGGCAAACGCGGTGAGCTCGGTGCCGCCCCCGTGGCGGCCACCCGCCGCGCGGTTCACCAGCGGTTCGGGGGCAACGTTGTTCATGTCGTCCACCGCGTCCCATGCGGCTTTGTAGGACAAAGGCACGGCCTTGGCGGCCTGGGAGATGGAGCCAAACTTGTCAATGGCTTCGAGCAGGCGGATGCGCTTGTCGCCCAGAAAGCTGCCCATCGCCGTGTTGATCAGCAGCTTGCCCGTCAGTTTGGTGTGTGGCAACGTCATGGTGGGTTGATCTACAAAGCAGTATGGATGGCATCTGCCTCAGCGGGGCATGGCCTCACTGAGGGAAAAACTGGTTTGAAAGCCGGCTTCGCTAAAGCAGGGCTGGTTGGCAGCGTCGCACTCGTGGGTACGGTCAGCCAATATTTCGTAGTCCCGAGCCACGTCAAAACGGACAGTGGCCACCACCAGGTCTTTCAGCGCCGGGGGCAGGTCCTGCGACCACCGGTTATCCAGGGTGTGACGAAGCGGGCAATCCGGATTGCTGACGTTCGATGCTTGTGTATATAGCGCTGCACACATTCAAACTCCTCCAAATGGTCAACCATGCTTCAAAAGCGACAAACCGTGTTCAAGAACCGACGCTGCTTTGTTTTGTTCACTACACGAAAGATCGGTAGCGGCCAGGCTTTCCCGCCAAGACAAACAGTTGTCAATCTCGCTGTGTACCTGTGCAAATAGCGTGCCTGTGGAAATAGCGCTTGCAACGCCCGTATTGCCCACGCAACCCTGACAATTGGCCACGGATTTCTCGCGGACCTGACAATCGTTGTACAGATGCGTACATAACGCTGCGGGATTTGCGACCTTGCTTGGTGATCTGCCGGCTGCCCATAGACCCAGCCCAGACTTGCGCCTGAATTTGTTTTCTGGCCTCCCACGTTGAACGTGCCCCCTTCAAAGACGCGGCCAAATAGGGCTGTTCAGGCTCCCCCTCGCCCGGCGGGGCGAGGGGACTGGGGATGACGAGCGCACGCCGTGACCAGCACAGTTGGCTCGCCAGCGTTGTAAGCAATATCGACCGCTAGCCCCCGTGAAATAAGCGTATGAAGCTATTAAAATAATAGCAACCGAGCCAGAGCAACAGAGAGGTCCGAGTTGACGCAGCAACCCGATCCGCTGCCTATGCCGCGACTGGCGTGTCCAGCACCGCCTTGAGGTTCAAGCTCATGTTGGTCTTGGTGGCATCGGCATAGGGGCAGATGCCCTTGGCGCGCGCCATCAGGCTGTCGGCGGTGACCTGGTCCAGCGGGCCGGCCATGAAGGCGGTGAGGCTCAGCGCCATGCGGTAGGCCCCTTCAAAGTTCACATACATCGACAGTGCGGCTTCGATGTAGCAGCCGCGCAGCGGCAACTTGTCGGTTTTGGCGATGTGGCGGATGGAATGTTCGAAACAGGCCGCAAAGGCGCCCGCGAACAATTGCTCGGGGTTCGGCCCAACGCCCGTGCCGCCCATTTCCTTGGGCACGGCGAGCTTGAGCTTGAAGCTGCCGTCTTCGCTTTGTATCTGGCCGGCGCGGCCGCCTTGGGTCAGCATGGTGGTTTTATAGACGAGGTCCATGTCAGATGTTCTTCTTTCCTTTGAGCAGCTTGACCTTGTCGGATGGGCTGTAGTGATCGAGGTGGCCCTGGGCGGCGGCGACGCGGCGGTGGGCCATGCGGATGGCTTCGATCTTGCCGGCGGGGGCGATGCGCGAGAGGCATTTATCCAGTGCCGTGCTGCCGCACTGGGGGCAGGCGGGGCTGCTGCCGGCGCGCACCAGGGCTTCAAACGGGTGGCCGCAGGCTTGGCAGTTGTAGTCGTAAATCGGCATGGTGATCTCCTGAGAAGTCAAACGGGGGCGGCACAACGCTCGGTGGGAGAAGCGCAGCCTTCCCCTGCAGAAGCAGATGCAGGGTTCGTGCCAAGGCCAACCCAGGCATCGACGGCGGCCGTATCAAAGCCAACATGGCGGCTGTCGTTGTCGGTGCGTTGCATCAGGGGGCGACGGATCAACAGCGGCTCGTTGAGCAGCAGCGTCAGCGCGGCTTCGGCGTCCAGCGCTTCAGGCTGGATCTCGCCGCTTTTGACGCGGGGTGCGGCGCGGTTAAACCAGCCGGGCACCGGCAGCGGGGCGAGAAAGGCCAACAGGCTTATCCGTGTCCAGTGGGCCGTGAGCAGGTTGCGCCGCTCCAGCGTGTGACCGGCCGCTTGCAGCGCGCTGCGCTGGCGGGCGTTGCCGCCGCAGCCAGGTTTTTCAAAGAAAATGATGTGTGCCATAGGGCAAGGCTTTCAGATTGGACGAAGCAGTTGCAGACCGTCGAGGCCGACCGCCAGCGCCAGCAGGCCGCTGGTCTGGTCGGTGATGGCCTGCACGATGGCAGGCGGCAGCCGGTGCAGCCAGCGCTGTGGCAGCCGGGAGGCGCCGCAACGCGCGCCAGCCAGCATGCCGACGATGGCACCGGTGGTGTCGGCATCATCGCCCTGATTGACGGTGGCCACCAGCGCGGCCTCAAAGTCCTCATGCAGCGTCAGAAAATGCAGCACCGTCTGCACCGTATCGACCACATAGGCGGTGGCCCGACCGCGGTAGGGCACAAAGGCAAAAGCGGGGTTCTCGGCAGTCCACTGCCCGGCCCAGCGCTGGCACTCGCCCTGGTCAGCGTCGGCCAGCAGGCGGCGCAACAACTGGCCCAGGCCCAGCGTGGCCGCGTCGGACAGCGGGTGGTGATGGGTCAGGTGGGCCTGGGCGATCGACAGCTGCGCGAACAAGGGCTCGTTGCCCAGCGTCGCCAGCACGGCCGGCAGGTTGCGCATCAGCGCGCCATTGCCAGCGTCGCCCGGGTTGTACGGACCGGCCAAGCTCCCATCGTGCAAAAAACGCAGGATGCCGCGCCGGCAGGTGTTGCCGCAATCCACCGGCTTGCTGCGCAACCATTGCGCAAAGGCGTCGCCGATGCTGCGCACCACGCTATCGTCGCCGCTGGCATGACCATGCAGCGCGGGCGCACCGCCCTGCAGCAGCGCAGCGCCCAGCGCGAGGCTCATGGTCGTGTCGTCGGTGACCTGGCCGCGCGCCAGCTTCAGCCAACCGCCACCGATGATGTCGCGGTGGACGCCATACTGCGCCGCAATCTCACGCGGGCGCATGAACTCCACCGTCGCGCCCAGCGCGTCACCGATGGCCAGCCCCAGGTAGGCACCGAGAGCCTTGTCGAACAGCTTACGCATAGCGGGCCACCACGTCATAGTCACCACCGAGTGCCAGTACCTCCTGCTCGCCCTGCAACACCTGGCCGGGCAGCAGGCCGGGGAACACCAGGACCTTGCAGGCAGGCACCTGCGCCTCAAAAATCCAGTCACCAAAGCAGGCGGCGTCGGCGTGGGACAGACTGAACGAGACGATGTTGTTCAAGCGAATGGTGCAACGCCGGTCCTGCAGTCGGCCCGCCACCACTTGCTCTTCGCACTGGTTGCTGCCGCGCCACAGCCGCAGGTGCCGGGCAGGCGTCGCGCTGCCGGGCGGCGGGAAACGTCGCAGCGCCCATTGGCAAAATTCAAACAGCAAGTCCAGTTGCTGGTGGATGTTGTTGTTGTGGTAACGGCTGGCCGCTTTCTCTTCCAGATAGGTCATCCAGGCGGGCGACGGATAGCGCGCCAGCGGCGCCTTGTGGAAGCCGGGCACCAGGCCGAAGCGGCTTTCAACCCAGCCTTTGAGAACGGCGCCGGCGGGGCCATTGGCGTCCATGCCCCAGCCCTGCAGCAACTTGCGCCAGCTGCTGCGCCAGCGACGTTGTTCTGCCATGCCCATGCCCGCGAGCTCATGCGATTCGGGCTTGCGCAGGCCAAAGGCGATGACCAGGTAATGGACAAACATCTCGCGCGCCTCGTTCAGGTCCTGGCTGCGTTCCAGCAACGCGAACAGACCCGGATGGGTCTCGCGCGTACCGGCGATGGACAGTGGCACCGGATTGAGATTGAACGCGCAGCTGGCCAGCACGGGCGCCGGCACACCGACCAGGTTGGTGCTGTACCAGCGGTGCGGCTGATCGAGTTCATCGTCCACTGCCATGGGCAACTGGGTTTGATCGGATGGATTCCGTCGCGAGCGAATCGAGGTTGCGGCGAGAAGCGCAGCCGTACTCCCGTACGGCGAGCATCACAGGTGCAAGATCGGTTCGCGCAGCAGGAAGACACCGATCAAACCGGGCGGTTTTCGTTGGGGTTGCGGACCGGCCCCATCAGCGCCAGACCTTCGGCGTACGTGATGGTGTCGAAAGTGATGTCGTACTTGAGCGCAGCGTCGGCCACGGCATCGAGCTTGCCAGCGGTGTCTTTCTTCTTGAGGTCATTTTTTTCAAGGTACAAAAGACTCAGCATCTCGTTGTAGACCGTGGATTCATCAATCGGCAGCACATAGAACATGGCGCCTTTGTAAGGCACCTGGTACTTTTTGGACAAATCGATGTTGTTGCAGAACAGGAAGTATTTGCCGCCCGCACTCAAGGTGTCGCCCAGCACTTCAGCCACGTCTTTCAGGTACTCGAAGCTCAACAGGTAACCGGCAAAAAACGGAACGTGTTTCTCGCCAACATTGGCGATGGCCATGACCTGACCGCAGAGCAGCTCCGGGGGGCGGGCCTCGTCAGCCAGCTTGGGGGCAAAGCGCAGTGCCAATTCGCCGCGAAATCCGACGCGGCCGGGCTTGCTGGTGGGTGCTTTGACCAAGGGGTTGAGCAGTCGCCCCTCGGTTTCGAGCCGTGCGAACGCGGTGTCGTCGATTTCTTTACGGGCTAGTGTGGCAGTCATGAAGATTCCTTCGTTGTGGTTGAAATGGATGTAGGGGACTGGGTGTTTGGACCCCTTCTATCAGCAATGACCGTACCAGGTGCAAACCAGGCCGGTCTTCCTGCAAACACGACACAAACCGGCCTGGCAGCGGGCCGGTCCGGGAATTTTCACGACACGGGACGGGTTTTTGTCGGGAAATCAACAAAGCACAAAAACCCGCCGCAGCGCGCCGGGAAACCGCGTTCTCACTCTGGGAAACGGGCACTTGGCAGCCTTGGGTCGGCGACGCCCGAGACATGGCACGGAAGCTGCAATAGCCATGGAGCGCGGACACAAGTCCGGCCGACGTGAACCTAGAAGAATAAGACCAACAGGCACGAAAGCTGACCTCGTCGCGGCAACGCAACCTTGGTTCTTTATCTTTCTCTTAATTGGAGTACTGAAATGGCAAAACTTCGGCAAATCGCCTTCTACGGCAAAGGTGGCATCGGTAAATCGACCACATCTCAAAACACACTGGCAGCGCTCAGCGATCTCGGTCAGAAAATCCTGATCGTCGGCTGCGACCCCAAAGCCGACTCCACACGTCTGATTTTGCACGCCAAGGCACAGGACACCATTCTGTCGCTGGCCGCTGAAGCCGGCTCGGTGGAGGATCTTGAGCTCGAAGACGTGATGAAAATTGGTTACAAGAACATCCGCTGCGTCGAGTCCGGTGGTCCAGAGCCAGGCGTTGGCTGTGCTGGCCGGGGCGTGATCACTTCGATCAACTTCCTGGAAGAAAACGGCGCCTATGACAACATGGACTATGTGTCTTACGACGTGCTGGGTGACGTGGTGTGCGGCGGTTTCGCCATGCCCATCCGCGAAAACAAGGCGCAGGAAATCTACATCGTCATGTCCGGCGAAATGATGGCCATGTACGCGGCTAACAACATCTCCAAGGGTGTTCTGAAATACGCCAATTCCGGCGGCGTGCGCCTGGGCGGCCTGGTGTGCAACGAGCGCCAGACCGACAAGGAATACGAGCTGGCCGATGCACTCGCTGGCATGTTGGGCACCAAGCTGATTCACTTCATTCCTCGTGACAACGTCGTGCAGCATGCAGAGTTGCGTCGCATGACCGTGATCGAATACGCGCCTGATTCCAAGCAAGCGGCCGAATACCGCACGCTCGCCAGCAAGATCCACAACAACGCGGGCAACGGAACGATCCCCACCCCGATCACGATGGATCAGTTGGAAGACATGCTGATGGAATTCGGGATCATGGACACGATCGACGAAACCCAAGTCGGCAAGTCCGCTGCAGAACTGGCTGCTGCAGCCTAAGAGGTACCAAGCCCGGCCTGATTCGCCGCAATACGAATCGGGTCGGTCTACGTACCAGACGAAAACATTTACCTACTGGAGTTCCCCATGACTGCCACCGTTGAAGAGCGCAAGGCCACGAACAAGGCCCTGATTGATGAAGTGCTGAAGGCCTATCCCGAAAAGATGGCCAAGCGGCGCGCCAAGCACCTGGGCACGTTTGAAGAAGGCAAGCCCGATTGCGGCGTCAAGTCCAATATCAAGTCATTGCCTGGCGTAATGACCATTCGCGGTTGCGCCTACGCCGGCTCTAAAGGCGTGGTGTGGGGCCCGATCAAGGACATGGTCCACATCAGCCACGGACCCGTAGGCTGCGGCCAATACTCGTGGGCCGCACGCCGTAACTACTACATCGGCACCACCGGCATCGACACCTTTGTCACGATGCAGTTCACCTCTGACTTTCAAGAGAAAGACATCGTCTTCGGTGGCGACAAGAAGCTTGACAAGATCATCGACGAGATTCAGGAACTGTTCCCCCTGAACAAGGGCATCTCGATCCAGTCAGAATGCCCGATCGGCCTGATTGGCGACGACATCGAAGCGGTGTCGAAAAAGAAAAGCAAGGAATACGTTGGCAAGACCATCGTCCCCGTGCGCTGCGAAGGTTTCCGCGGCGTGAGCCAGTCGCTCGGCCACCATTTGGCCAATGACGCGATTCGCGACTGGGTGTTCGACAAGGTCGATCCCAACAAGCACCCCGAATTTGTCTCGACTCCCTATGACGTGGCCATCATCGGTGACTACAACATCGGTGGCGACGCCTGGTCCAGCCGCATCTTGCTCGAAGAGATGGGTTTGCGCGTTATTTCTCAATGGTCCGGTGACGGCACCATCGCTGAAATCGAAAACACACCCAAGGCCAAGCTCAATGTGCTGCATTGCTACCGCTCGATGAACTACATCAGCCGGCACATGGAAGAGAAGTACGGTATTCCATGGGTGGAATACAACTTCTTCGGCCCGACCATGATCGAGAAGAGCCTGCGCGAGATCGCCAGCCACTTTGACGACGCCATCAAGGCCAAGGCGGAAGAGGTGATCGCCAAGTACAAGCCGCTGATGCAGGCCGTGGTTGACAAGTTCAAGCCGCGCCTGGAAGGCAAGACCGTCATGCTGTACATCGGCGGCCTGCGTCCACGTCACGTGATCGGCGCCTACGAAGATCTCGGCATGATCGTCGTCGGTACCGGCTACGAGTTCGGCCACAACGATGACTACCAGCGCACCACCCACTACATCAAGGACGCCACGCTGATCTATGACGACGTCACGGGCTTCGAGTTCGAGCACTTCGTCGACAAGATCAAGCCGGACCTGGTCGGCTCCGGCATCAAAGAGAAGTACGTGTTCCAGAAGATGGGCGTGCCGTTCCGCCAGATGCACAGCTGGGATTACTCCGGCCCGTACCACGGCTATGACGGCTTTGCCATCTTTGCCCGTGACATGGATATGGCCATTTCCAGCCCGATCTGGGGCCTGACCAAGGCACCCTGGAAGAAAGCCGCTTAAAACCCGGTGGCCGGTGTGTACTGGCCACCCATTCAGAGGATTCACGAGGTCGGATAACCGGCCTCGTCCCAACCGATAACTTTTGGAGCCCGTCATGCCTCAATCCGCCGAAAAAATCATTGACCACGAACTGTTGTTCCGCCAGCCTGAATACCAGGATATGTTGGCCAAGAAAAAGGAGTTCGAATTCAACCATTCCGATGACAAGATTAAATCCATCGTTGAGTGGACCAAGACCGAAGACTACAAGCAAAAGAACTTCGCTCGTGACTCCCTCGCCGTGAACCCGGCCAAGGCTTGCCAGCCACTGGGCGCTGTGTTTGTCGCCAACGGCTTTGCCAAGACACTGAGCTTCGTGCACGGCAGCCAGGGCTGCGTCGCCTACTACCGCTCGCATTTCTCGCGCCATTTCAAGGAACCGACCTCCTGCGTCAGTTCCTCGATGACCGAGGACGCGGCGGTGTTCGGCGGCTTGAACAACATGGTGGACGGCCTGGCCAATGCCTACAGCCTGTACAAGCCCGACATGATTGCGGTCTCGACCACCTGCATGGCGGAAGTCATCGGTGACGACGTGGACGCCTTCATCAAGACCAGCAAGCAAAAAGGCAGCATTCCAGAAGAATTCGACGTGCCGTTCGCCCACACGCCGGCGTTTGTCGGTAGCCACATCACCGGCTACGACAATGCCTTGATGGGCGTGCTGCGTCACTTCTGGGACGGCAAGGCCAAGACCACCGAGCCGTTGGTGCGCGTACCCGATGAGAGCATCAACTTCATCGGCGGCTTTGATGGCTTTGTGGTTGGCAACATGAAGGAAATCCGCCGGATTTTCGACCTGTTCGGCGTCAAGGTGAACATCCTCTGTGACCCTTCCGGCAACTGGAACACACCGACTGACGGCGAGTTCCGCATGTACGCCGGCGGCACCACGAAGGAAGAAGTGATAGCGGGACTGCATGCCAAAGCCACTATCGTGTTCCAGGAATATTGCAGCGAAAAAACCACCAAGTTCATCCGTGAGCATGGTCAGGAAGTCGTTGTGCTCAATGCGCCCGTGGGCGTAGCCGGTACCGACAAGTTCCTGATGGAAATCTCGCGCCTCACCGGCAAGCCGATTCCCGCCGTTCTTGAGAAAGAACGTGGCGAGGTAGTCGATGCCATGGCCGACAGCCAGGCTCACCTGCATGGCAAGCGCTACGCGCTGTATGGCGATCCGGACCAGATGCTGGGCTACGCCGCCTTCCTGCTGGAGCTGGGCGCGGAACCGGCACACGTCTTGGCCACCAATGGCGGCAAGGAGTGGGAGATCAAGATGCAGGCGCTGTTTGACTCGTCACCCTACGGCGCGGGCTGCAAGGTGTATCCGAAACGCGATCTGTGGCATTTGCGCTCGCTGCTGTTCACGGAACCGGTGGACTTCATGATCGGCAACACCTACGGCAAGTTCCTGGAACGCGACACCAAGACACCGCTGGTGCGCCTGGTGTTCCCGATCTTCGATCGCCACCACTACCATCGTTACGCCACCTGGGGCTATGACGGCGCGATGCGCGTTCTGGTGATGTTGCTCGATGAGTTCTTTGAAGCACTCGATGGCAACACCATGGAAATCGCGAAGACGGATTACTCCTACGACATCATCCGTTAAGTGGCCATCGGGGTCGGCGCTCACGCGTCGGCCCTGTTTTTTGTTCGAGGCGCCTCACCCCACTGGAGTACCGCATGCCCAATGAATCGTCTGTTGCAACACCCACGAAGACGGAGGCCGAGCGGGTTCGCGCCTACATCAAGACCACGCAGGATGGTCGAAAAGTTGAGGTGATCGATGGCTGGATCTGCCTAGGTGGCGTGCGCGAGGCGGACAGTCTGATACCCATGGACGAGCACCCCAATCGCCAGGCAATAGTGAAGGCGGTACCCGGTGCCACCCATGCGGCCGGGCGTTTGCCCCTCACGCTGGCTGAAGCTGCCACAGCGCAAAGCGCCTTGTCGGCGTCCCAGCGCGTGTTTGACGCCAGCCCCGCGGGCATCACGCAGCGCCTGCGCAAGGCGGTGTGGGTCAAGGCCACGAACGAAGGCGTGGAGTAAGCTGTGATCTATGTCGTGGAACTCCCTAGTCAAGGCTATCCACGGGCCTGGTTCGCCTATGACAAGGAAGATTTTGCCCGCAAGATGGTGACGCTGGCCGCCCCTGACGGTGAGCGCTATGTCTATTGGGATGAGGCAGAAGCGGTTGCCGCCTTTGAGGGACGTGACCCGCTCATCGCCGACAAATCCATGTGGCGCGCACGCCACGCGCTCCACGAGCAACTGGTGGCGCTGGACGTGCTGACGGACGACTGAGACGGGCCTTGTTGCATGCTGACCCGAATGCAATACGACATCTTGCAGGCCTGCGGGAAAAATGTCGCCGTGCTGCTGGCTGAAATGCAGGGTGAAAGCGAGCTGTTCGCCAGCGCCAACACACTCCAGCGGGTGGAAGCCAACCTGTTGGCCATTGCCCAGACCCTGGCCCATTTGCCAGAGCCGCTGCGCCGGCGTCTGCTGCAGATTGACTGGCATGGCTGGGAGTGTTTACAGCAACTGCTGGAGCAGGACGCCCAGCCGCGCCGCGCCGAGGTCTGGTACGGCACGCAGGCCCTGGCGCCCGCCACGCTGGAACTCATTGCAGCCCTGCGACGGCAGGAGCCGACCTGGTTTGAAATCGGCTATTGACAAAGGAACATCATGCAATCCGTAGAGGAATTTCTGGCCCACACCGTTCAATTGGAACAGGAAGCCGCGCTGCGGTTTGGCCAGCTTGCCGATGCGATGACCACGGCCGGAAACAAGGAAGTCGGGCGGCTGTTTCGGCGCCTGGCTGACTACTCGCTGTTGCACCTGGGCGATGCCCGTGCCCGCGCCGGGTTTCGCAAGCTGCCGGAAATGAGCAGCAGCGACTACCGCTGGCCCGACATCGAGAGCCCTGAAGCCGCAGCGATCTGGGCGGCTGACCCGTTCATCGGCATTGAACAGGCGCTACAGGTGGCGCTGGATGCAGAGACCGCCGGACTGAACTTTTACGCTGGTGTGCTGGCGGCCACGGATGACCCCGAAATCAAGGTACTGGCCAAGGAGTTTGTCGAGGAAGAAGCCGAGCACGTCGCCGAGCTCAAGCGCTGGATACAGCTGCATGTGAGTGGCGCCAGGCTGCCAACGGCTACTTGACGAAACCTGTTGGTCGTTTCGGGCTGTAGCCCTCTCGAAATATGCGTGAGTAGCTCCTGATTTTGTAGCGTTTTGTTCAACATCGGAACCCCACCTTTGAACCGCCAGCGTCAAGATCGCCCTACCTTCGAAAGTAACACATGTGTTACCTTGTGGCATGCGCATCAAAGTCTCAAACTACCAAGCACAAGGGGTAAAACCAATGGCACTGACCAGAAATTTCAAAGAAACCGTGATTCAGCGCGTGCAGAGCGACGCTTCATTTGCGCAGGCACTGCTGGATGAGGCGGCCACTCTGTTCCTCAATGGTGAACCTGAGACCGCCCGACTGATCCTGCGTGATCTTGTTAACGCCACCATTGGCTTTGAGCAACTCGCAACGCTGACCGCCAAACCGAGCAAGAGTTTGCACCGGATGTTGTCGCCCACTGGCAATCCCAGTATGGACAACCTGGCTGCCATTTTTCGGGCCATGCGCGAAAGGCTGCATGTCAGCCTTCAGGCGCATTCGGTGGCAACCTGAGGGCGGATTCCGATCCAATGTCAATTGGATGGTGGGAAGCGCATGGGCTTGTTCGGCAGGAGGTTGCAAGCATTTTTGGCCTGTAGCCCTCGTGTAATATGCGTGTGTCGCTCCTGATTTTGTAGCGTTTAAGGTTTGGGGAGGCAGGGTTTGGGGCATTGGCCCCCGCCTCATACTGTCAAATGCCCAGAAATCGGCGGGGTCCAATGCCCCAAACCCTGCGGGTGGCTTGATGGCTGGCATGAGTATTTTTGGGACTGCTATGCACCGTTTGCTGACGACCACGGACGGCAGGTTCTGGGTAAACCAGTTTCATGTCGTTGAAGTCCATGCACTCGCCACCTGGCATAGCGGCTAGAAGTTGCCTTGCATGCGCCTCATCACCGATCGGACCACGCCAGCTTGCCAGCCATAAGAACAAAAGCTGCTGCAAAGCCCCGTCGCAGACCCACTTGGATGGCGGGTGTCTCAATTACTGTTTGCCGAAAGACGTGGGCCAGCAGGCCATAGCCAACAAAAACTGCGAAAGTCATGGCCATAAATACCACGCTCAGCACACCAAAGGTCAGCATGGGTTGACTGGAAGCAGGATCGATAAACTGGGGCAGGAACGCCAAAAAAAATAGCGTGAGCTTGGGGTTGAGCGAGTTGAGCAAAATGGCTTTGACCGCCAGCTTAAGTGCGTTCAGTGGTTGGGCGTGGTCGTTCACGGCAAAGACCGAGTAGTCACGCCAGGTGACAACGGCAAGGTACAGCAGGTACATTACCCCAACTACTTTTAGCACCTGAAACGCCAGCGCTCCGGCGTGCATTGTCGCTGCCAGTCCTAGACCGGTGGCCAGCATATGCGGAAGAATACCTAGCGTGCAGCCTGCGGCTGCGTAAACACTGGCTGCTCGCCCTTGGGACAATCCGGTTGATACGGTGAACAACACACCGGTTCCGGGGGTGATGACGACGACCAGTGAGGTCATCAAGAATTCGAGGCTGATCATGGTAGGGGTCCTGAAGTGATGAAGTACACGCCATAAGGCGTGGCCTCCATCTTCCTTGCCAGGTCACCGCCTTGTCTTGAACACTATTGCGCGCTGGGCCGTTGCGCGCGCTGCCACGTGCCGGGGGTAAATCCGAGGTAGCGCGTGAAGGCACGTGTGAGATGACTCTGGTCGGAAAAACCACTGGTTAAGGCGGCATCGGACAGTGGTATTCCCTTGGCGATCAGCGCTTGGGCCCAGCGCACCCTGTGTTGTTGCAGCCAAGCAAAAGGTGGCAGTCCATGCACTCGAGAAAACTGGCGCACCAGTTGATAGCGCGACAGGCCCGCTAGTTCGGCAAGCGTCGCCAACGTGGGCGGAGAATCTAATTGGTCCAGCAGACACTCGCGAACCGCACCCAAAGATGTGTATCGTTCATCCGCCAGCGGCTGGCAGCCATAGCGCTGAACCAGCAAGCCGATAGCCCGCGTCAGCAACTCTTCCTGCATATCGTTCTCACATGCCATTGTCATTGGGTTCCAATGACGAAATAGTATGTCAAAAACGTTGTGCAGCATAGCGTCATCCAACACCGGTCGGGCGAATTCCACATCGGTTTGCCCCACCATATCTGCCAACACTTGAGGTGCCACATAAACCATGCGCCAGCGCCTTGCGTGCTGTTGCAGGGGTACACCATCGTGTACCTCGCCAGGGTTTGTTGTAATGATCTGCCCAGCCAGGGCTTGAACCTGCCCCCGTCCGCTTGCAGATACTTGCCCACCTTCGTCCATCAGGCCAAAGCCAAAGGTGTCGTGCCAATGTTTATCAAAGGCGCGTGCACTGAACATTTGCACGGCATGTACCCCGGCCATCGGGCCTAATCGCACTGTACAGGTATGAATGGGAGTCACATGGCCCTTTGAATCTATGTGCTCAGCACGTGTGGCATCGTGGTCGCCGACATTCACATCAACTCATAGATTTGGTTTCCGTTGATTGATGATTAGGTACTTTGTGTTTCAGCGGATTCCCGACGCCAAGGTTCGAGCTGATGAAGGAATCGGGTAAATGTGTCTTTAGGGCGTTCAAGGCTATTTGAAGCTAAAACTCGGGCAGCCATGCCCCGGTGATTACTTCCATGCGTCAACAAGTGCAGGAGAATCTCTTCGACTGAAAGTTGCCCTCGATCGCCGTCAGTGAACCGGAAGGAGATACATCGACCGAGCTCACTTAGGGTGACTGCCTCCGTAAAGCCAATTAGCCACGAGTCATTTTTTGACATCCGTTCTCTCAGCTCAGAGAGTGAGGGTGTCTCGACGGTATTGTCTGCGGTGTATAGCTCTGTAGTGCTGGTAATGCGGGAAATAAAAAGACTATCCACGACTGCGGTGTGGTTCAAGATGCGGACGAAGAACGTACTATCGGCCTCCGAAAGCAGGTGGAGTTGACGCTCGCCGTACGAAAGCATTTCTGCATTTGCCCATGCTTTGTATTTGAACGCCTCGAAATATGTTTTGTTCGCTTGCATTGCTTATCCTGCTTGGATGGAAGTGGCACCAAACGCCCCGTTGGAGCCCACGACTGAATTTAGCATAGTGTCCATATCCAAGGCTGCGTAGCGCAACATTCAGTGTCAGCAATCTGGCAGGCATTTTGGAAATGCTACTACCGCTTGCAGCCTTTTGCAGGTACTCGCGCAGTCACACCCTCCGGTAACAGCGCACGCCTAGCGTGAAGGCGCTTGCTTGTCGCCTGAAGCCGACTCCTCTGCCCCCCATTTGTCGCAATCCCTTCAAACCAGCCAAAATTTCACGCCAACTTGCCAAGAACCCACAATAAAGGCCGTTTAAAGGCCCTTTCACCCTGGCACCAAAAATGCAATGAGAAGACTACCCACCATGTCAGGAGTCTTTCATGTCAGTCTCGCTCAAGGCCAAAATCGCCGAAGTGTTCGAAGAACCTGGCTGTGACAAGAACCAGGGCAAAAGCGAGAAAGAGCGCAAGAAGGGCTGCACCAAGCAGCTCAACCCCGGCGCGGCAGCCGGCGGCTGTGCCTTTGACGGTGCCAAGATTGCCTTGCAGCCGATCGCGGACGTCGCGCACCTGGTGCACGGGCCGATTGCCTGCGAAGGCAACTCGTGGGACAACCGGCACAGCGCCTCCTCCGGTTCGCAGCTCTACCGCACCGGCTTCACGACCGACATCAACGAGCTCGACGTCATCTACGGCGGCGAGAAGCGCTTGTTCAAATCGATCCGCGAGATCATCGACAAGTACGACCCGCCGGCGGTCTTTGTTTACCAGACCTGCGTGACCGCGCTGGTCGGTGACGACATTGAAGCGGTGTGCCAGCGCGCCACCGAAAAGTTCGGCAAACCAATCATCCCGGTCAATGCGCCCGGCTTCGCCGGCCCCAAGAATCTGGGCAACAAACTCGGCGCCGAGGCCTTGCTGGACTACGTGATCGGCACGGTCGAGCCGGAGTTCACCACGCCTTACGACATCAACATCATTGGCGAATACAACTTGGTCGGCGAGCTGTGGCAGGTCAAGCCGCTGCTGGACGCGCTGGGCATCCGCATCCTCTCCTGCATCGCGGGCGATGGCCGCTATAACGAAGTCGCCAGCGCGCACCGGGCCAAGGTCAACATGATGGTGTGCTCCAAGTCGATGATCAACATCGCAACCAAGATGGAGCAGCGCTGGGGCATTCCCTACTTTGAAGGCTCGTTCTACGGCATCGGCGACATGAGCGACACCTTGCGCCAGATTGCGCAGCTGCTGGTCAAGCAAGGCGCGCCCGACGACCTGCTGGGCCGGACCGAGCGCCTGATCGAAGTCGAGGAAGCGCGGGCCTGGAGCCGCATCGCGCACTACAAGCAACGCCTCACCGGCAAGCGCGCCCTGCTGATCACGGGTGGCGTCAAGTCCTGGTCGGTGGTGGCCGCGCTGCAAGAGGCCGGTCTGGAGATTGCCGGCACCAGTGTCAAGAAGTCTACCCGCGAAGACAAGCAAAAGATCAAGGAGATCATGGGCGACGATGCCCACATGATCGACGACATGACACCGCGCGAGATGTACAACATGCTGCGCGACGCCCGCGCCGACATCATGCTCTCCGGTGGCCGCTCGCAGTTTGTGGCGCTCAAAGCCCGCATGCCCTGGCTCGACATCAACCAGGAGCGTTACCACCCCTACGGCGGCTATGAAGGCATGGTCGAGCTGGTGCGCGAAATTGACCGTGCCATCTACAACCCGGTGTGGCAGCAGGTGCGCATTCCGGCGCCCTGGGGCGACGATGGCGAAACGCTGGGAGCGGTTTCACCGATCACGCAACCCATGGGCTTTCTGGCGGATGTCGCCGCCAAGGCGATGGGCCTGGAGCCCGAAGAAGTGCCGAGCTGAACCCCACACCCACCGAGACCCATCCACCATGGCCAGCGTCGTCGAATCCAAAAAAGCCTGCACCGTCAATCCGCTCAAGATGAGCCAGCCGCTGGGCGCGACCCTCGCCTTCCTGGGGCTCGATGCTTGCATGCCGGTGATGCACGGCTCGCAGGGCTGCACCTCGTTCGGCCTGGTGCTGCTGGTGCGCCACTTCAAGGAAGCGATTCCGCTGCAGACCACGGCCATGAACGAGGTCACCTCCATCCTCGGCGGTTACGACAACATCGAAGCGGCGCTGCTCAATATCCGCAAGCGCGCCGCGCCCAAAATCATCGCCATTTGCTCGACCGGCCTGACCGAGACCAAAGGTGACGATGTGGACGGCTACATCGTCACGGCGCGCAAGCGCAAGCCCGAACTCGATGACACCGAGATCGTCTACGTCTCCACGCCCGACTATGTCGGCGCCTTCGAGGATGGTTACAAACATGCCATCACCGCCATCGTGAAGACACTGGTCAAGCCGCTGCCGGTGAAGGCGGACCAGATCACTTTGCTACCCGGCAGTCATCTGTCGCCGGCTGACATCGACGAGCTGCGCGAGGTTATCGAAGCCTTCGGCCTCGCGGTCATCGTACTGCCCGACATCTCCGGATCGCTCGACGGTCACATTCCGCCCGACTGGCGCGGCACCACCCTGGGCGGCACCACCCTGGAGCAGATTCGCGCTGCGGGTGCCTCGGCCTTCACGATTGGCGTGGGCGAGCAAACGCGCGAAGGCGCCGAGGCGCTGCAGGCGATTGCCGGCACGCCGTTAGAGGTGTTCGAACGCTTGACCGGACTGGAAGTCAACGACCGCCTGCTGCAGCGACTGGCGCAGCTCTCCGGCCGGGCCGTGCCGGCCAAATACCGGCGCCAACGCAGCCAGCTGCTCGATGCCATGCTCGATGGCCATTTCTACACCGGTGGCGTCAAGGTCGCCATCGGGGCCGAGCCCGACTTGCTGCTGGCGGTGGGCAGTTTATTGCATGAGATGGGGGCCGAGTTGCGCTGCTGCGTCAGCACCACCAAGTCGCCGGCCCATGCGCTGCTGCCGGCCGCGCAGGTGGTGCTGGGTGACCTGGAAGACCTGGAGCGTGGTGCGGCCGATTGCGATCTGCTGATCACGCATTCGCATGGTCGCCAGGCCGCTGAACGACTCAAGAAACCTTTGTTGCGCATCGGCTTCCCCGTATTCGACCGCATCGGCAACGCGCACCGCTGCATGGTGGGCTACCGCGGCACCATGGACCTGATCTTCGAGATCGCCAACCTCATGATCGACCAGATTGAGCATCACCATCCGGGCGACTGGCCGCTGACGCCAGAAGCGCTGCGCGCGGCGACCGGCGAGCCAGCGCCCCGCGGTGAGCCAATTGCCGATTCAACCATCACCCCCACGAACCTGGCCACGGCCAGTGCCTGACTCAACTTCAACCCAAGGAGTGCACTTATGAAAATCGCCTTCGCTACCCAGGACAAAGAGCGCGTTGACGCGCACTTTGGCTGGGCCAAGAGCATCGTCGTCTACGAGGTCTCGCCTGAGGGGCACAGCTTCGTCGAGAGCTTCGACTTCGGCGACAAACTGGAAGAAGACGGGGACGAGGACAAGCTCGCCCCCAAACTGGACGCCATCAAGGATGTCGCCATTCTCTACGTGGCCGCCATCGGTGGCTCCGGAGCGGCGCGCGTGGTGGCCATGAAGATCCATCCCATCAAGGTGCCGCAACCTGAATCAATTGCCGAAATCCTGGAGAAGCTGCAGGGCGTGCTCAAGGGCACGCCACCGCCCTGGCTGCGCAAGGCGCTGGCCAAGGACAGCGAACGCTCTTTCGACTTTGAAGAAGATGAGGTAACACCATGACTGAAGAATCCACCGTTATTGAGGCCCCCGCCAGCGACGAGACCTTGATGGCATTGCCCTTTGTGCAGCAGTTGGTCAAGCAGCTGCGTGCGCAGGACATCAATGGCACCTGGGACGGCAAAACCGACCTGGAGTTGCTGAAGCCCTATATCCACACCGCCGAGGAGCGGCGCGCCTTGCCGATCCTGGGCGACCCGGACCCCGAGACCCTGTGGCACCTGGAGATTTTCTACAACGCGATTGCCGTCGCCATCGAGCGCGAAACCGGTCAGATGGTGTCGCCGATGATGAAGATGAGCCACGAAGGTTTCGGCCGCATGGTGTTGCTGGCGGGCCGGCTGGTCGTGGTCAACAAGCAGCTGCGCGACGTGCACCGCTTCGGTTTTCCGTCACTGGCCAAACTGGCCGATGCCGGGAGCAAGTTCTTTGACGAAGCAGTGAGCATGATCAGAACCTATCCGGCCGTTGCGCAATACGGAGCTTGACCATGAGCAGCGACGCCGACGAACTCAAGACGCGACTGAAGAAGCTCAATGCCCGGGCCACGCAGGCCAAGATGGACCTGCACGACCTGTCCGAGGAGCTGCCCACCAACTGGGAAAAAATTCTCGAAATCGCCCAACACTGTCACGAAGCCCATGCCGCGCTGATGGAGGCGCGCAAGGCCGCAGCGGCCTTATGAGGTTTTGCGGGACAGACCGCAGCTACGCGAAGCGAGCCAGCTCTGTCCTCAACTGATTAGGAAGAGTCATGAACAACACCTTTAACGTCACCCTGCCCAGCGGCGCCACCTGGACACCGACCTTTGTGGCTGCCCTGGACGAAGAAAAATGCATTGGCTGCGGCCGTTGTTTCAAGGTCTGCCCGCGCGGCGTGCTCGAACTCGTTGGCCTGAATGAGGATGGCGAGCGCATTCGCGTGGACCTGGACGACGATGACGACGACGAGGAATACGAAAAGAAAGTCATGACGATTGCCCACCAGGAGCTGTGTATCGGCTGCACCGCCTGCTCCAAGATTTGTCCGAAAAAGTGCTACAGCCACGCCGCGGCGCCGGTGTGAACTCCTATGGATATGGGCGTTGTTGCATAAATCGAAATTTAACCAAGGTGTCCCAATTTCCACTTCTCTTCAGATTTGTACCGACACTGGCATACCAAGATTTGGGATCTGTCGCATTGACGGCCACCAGGCCAGTCGACTATGCCGTTAATTTTGACTGAAAAGGGGTGGACTGGGTCGCTCAATCACGATGGCATCAAGTACCGCCTCTAATTGCGATACATCATGCCGGTTGGCTCCGGTCACGACGAGCGACAACGGGACGCCACGACCGTCCACCAGCAAATGGCG